>Ga0207419_1000088_pt1 | contig 69714 bp, 61 predicted proteins | sample ElkSloMetagenome_4_FD_184723 | JGI IMG/M metagenome (GOLD analysis project Ga0207419, IMG submission 184723) | Hot spring microbial communities from Elkhorn Slough, Monterey Bay, USA - MD2A (version 2) | ecosystem: Environmental > Aquatic > Marine > Intertidal zone > Estuary: Microbial mat ...
CGTCCTCGTCGAACCAGTGGCGCTCCATCTTCTCGCCCGGATAGAGCGCGGCGACGAGCTTGTCGTTGCCGGGGATCGAATGGGTCTGGATGCCCATCACGTCCGCGTCCTCGGGCTTGAACAGCTCCTTGCCGATCTTGCCGGTGTTGAAATCGAATTCGTAGAGGCCGGCCTTGTCGTTCCCCGGAAGGGTTTCGATGATGTAGCCGATGTTCGGGTTGTTCGGATCGAAGCCCTGGATCCCGTGAATGCCCGAAAGGATGCGATAGAGGTTCGATTGGTCTTCCAGATCGTATTCATTGACCTGCGTCCAGGATCCCTCGCCAGGCTTGCGGTAATAGGTTTTCTGCTTGCCTTCGCCGCGATCGAACGTGCTCGTGAAGCGGGGATTGCCCTGATTGTCGAAGGCCTGAACGACCGGAAATTCGCTGTTCCCCTTGATGATGAGCGACTTCGTGCCCCTCTCGAGGTTGAACTTGTAATAGGAGCGCGGGCGGAAGGCGGCGATCGGGTCAACCCCGGAAAGCGTCGCGACCGCATTGCCTTCGCCCACCAGAACGTGTTCCGGGTCGTTCGGCAGGATGTCGATGATCTCGAGATTCTCGTCGACCGTATTGAACTCGTTCTCTTCGAGATTGTAGGCGTAGGTCAGGTAATCGCGCGTGTCCTGTTCGGGGCGCTGCACCTTGCTGCGGCGCTGCTGCCAGGCAGTACCGAAGACGAAATTGTCGCTCACCCAGCTTGCCGCGATGATCTCCATCGGGTCGGCGTTCAGGCGACGATAGGGTTCAGACAGATTGTCCGTCTTGTAGATCTCGAGCAGGTACTCACCGTCCTTGCTCTCGATCTTGTGGACGAGGAGATGCTTGCCGTCAGGCGAGACCTGCACGGCGTTGACGACGTCGCGCAGCGCCCAAACGTCGATCGGAACGGCATTCTGTCCCTGCGCCTGCGTGTCTGCGGGCGCGGCGACGAGCGAGAGGCCGAGGACGGATACGCCGGCCACGGTAGCCGCGAGCGAAGCTTTGAGGAATTTCATGGTTTTCGTCTTCCAGATTAGCTTTGGGTGCCATGCATCGGATGGCGGTTCGATGAGCCCTGCCGCGAAGCCTCCCGTCTGCGCGGCTCGAACATTGGTGACTAAACCAAAAAAGCGGCCTCTCGACAAGTGCGAGAGGCCGCTCTTTTCATGCTCGGACCGGGCGTCCCCGCGCGATCAGAAGGCGTAACGGACGGTCGCGAAGAACTCGCGCCCATCGAGGTCGTAGCCATTGCCGATCGGAACGTTGACCACCGAGAACACCTCATTCGAGTCGACCCGCGGCGGCGAGCGATCCAGGAGATTGGTGATCCCGACCGTGAGCGTCATGTTGTCACCGCGATACTGGAGCGACACGGCGTGTTCGAAATACTCCTCCGCGAAGCCGACGTCGCGGCAGAAGACACCGTCCCCGGCAACATTGCCGTTGATCGTGCCGTCCGGATCGCGCGAACCGCTGCCGAGACAGGTGTCGGCGAAAAAGCCGGTGAACTGCCCGTCGGGTCCGTAGCCGAACGCGTCCGAAAGCGGGTCGATATCGCCGGCTTCCTGCTCGACCCGGCCGATGTAGAAGGTCTCCCAGGTCAGGCGGAGATCTTCCCAATCGACGAAGAAAGTCGCAGTCCCGGTCCAGGAGGGGAAGAAGAATTCGCCCGCATCCTCGTCGAAGGTCGGCGTGCCGTCATCGCCGATGAACAGGCTCGACCGCTCAATCAGGTGGTTGGCGCGCATGATCAGGTTGAAGTCGAACGTCTCGCCCCCGATCACGAAGTCCTTGCCGAAGGTAGCGTTGAGGTCGATCCCCCGGACGCTTTCCTGGTTGAGGTTGATGAAGCCGCTATTCACGTCGGTAATGCGGCCACGGGTGGTCGAATCGAGCGGCCCTGCGGTGATACGGTCACAGAACGGGCTGCGGTTCTCTTCCTGGCGGGTGAAGCAGTCATTGATGATGAACTGCGTGCCCGGTTCGACGATCGAACCCTTCAACTTGATGTCGTAGTAGTTGAAGTTAAAGGCGAAATCGAAGCCGTCGCCGAAAGTCTCCTCGAATGCGAAACCGGTCGCGATCGAACGCGAGGTTTCCGGATCGATGTCGAGCGAGCCGCCGGTCGTGATCTCCACACCGGTGAGCGGGTTTGGCGGGAGGTCCGGGTTGTTCGGGTCGAGCCCGACTCGCGTCGGGTCGCGGCCTTCGCGGCGGCAGTTATCGAGCACACGCGGATCACGCTGGTCACCGGACGGCACGTATTCGCCGGTCTCGGTGTTGTAGGCGTCATCCGGAACGGCGCACGGGTCGTTGAAGGTGTTGAAGCCCGACTGGCCGCGAAGGAAGTTCTCTCGCAGGTTCGGCGCGCGGAAAGACGTGCCGTAGCTGAACTTGAAAAGCAGCGGCGGGATCGGACGCCATCCGGCCTTGATCGCGAAGGTTCCGTTCGTGCCGTAGAACTCTTGGTCGGTGATACGGCCCGAGAGGTTGAGGTTGAGTTCCTCCACCATCGGCTTGGCCGCCATCAGCGGAATGTCGACTTCGCCGAACAGTTCGCGGATCCAGGCGGAACCGGCCGCACCCTGGTCGGCGCTGAAGGAGACGAACAGGCCGTTCGCGGCCTCGCCGTTCGGCTGGGAGTCGATCTTGTCCTCGCGCCATTCGGCCCCGAGCACGACCCCGACCGGACCGGCCGGCAGGTCAAACAGATCGCCGGTGACGAACGCCGAGAGCAAGGTCTGTTCGTAAACCGTGTTGAAAAGGCGTTCGCCGAAAAGGTAATCCCGCTCCGCCTGGGTCTCGAAATCCCCGATCACCTGGCCGAGCGCACTCGGCGCGAACAGGTTCACCGGAACACAGCCCTGCGCGAGATCGGGCAGAGCCAGATCAGGGTTGCGCAGACCGTCGACGTTGCACGCGCCGCCGGTCAGCGGCGGGAATGCGTTGTTGCCATCGTAATCGTCGGCGATGCCGTCACCGTTGTTGTCGGCGATGCCGTCGCCGTCGAAATCGGCGGTCGGGTCGATCCCGAGCGCAAGCGCCAGCTTGTCTTCGCGAATGCCGCGCAGGCTAGAACGACCTTCGGAGCGCGAATAGACGCCCGAAACGTCGAACTGCCAACTCGAACCGATGAAGGGCAGATCGCCGCGCACGCCGAGCACGCCGCGATACTGCTCCTGCCTGATATCGCGATTGTTGCGGTCACCGAGGATCGACAGGACCGGGATGACCGGCAGGCTGAAGCCGGCATTGCCACCGGGACGGCCGAGCAGGGTGACTTCCGCAGCGGCGCAATCGTTGTTGTTGATGTTGCACGGGTTGAACGGGTTGCTTGCCGGAACATACGGGAACAGCTGCGGCGCGCCGGTATTGTCGGCCGAGATGTCCGCGCGGGTGTAGTTCGCCTCGAAATAGGGGGTGATGTTGGCTTCACCCGGGAAGGTGTATTCCCCGTAGGCCATCACGTTGTAGAGATGCTGCTGGCTGAGGAAGATCTGGTCGAGGTTGGTCCCGTTACGGTTGACCGCCTGGAAATCGACGTCACGAAGGCCATCGCCATCGGAATCGATGTCGCGCCCGCCGGTGAAGAACACGTCGTAGCCCGGAATGCCCGAGTTGCCGAGGCCGGGGATGCTCCACAGGTTGCCGTAGGTCTGGAAGGGCGAGACGAAACGGCCGACCTGGCTGGTGATCTTGCACTCGTCGACCGAAGTGGTCACGCCCGGCGTGCGGTTCTCGACGATCGCGGCAGTGCGAACGTCGAGCGTGCGGATGTTACCATCGGCGTCGATTTCGTAGTGCGTATCGCAACCGTTGAAGAAATCGCGGTCATTGAAACGGATTTCATCGCGATAGCGGTATTCGGCGCCGATGCCGAAGAAGGCGCGGTCGGTGTTCATCCCCCACGAGGCGCTGAAGGTGGCGTCGTTGCCCGCACCCTGCTCGTTCAGGTCGCCGGCCGCGAACAGTTCGAGCCCGTCGAAGTCCTTGCGCAGGATGATGTTGATGACGCCCGCGACCGCGTCCGAACCGTAGACCGAGGACGCGCCGTCGAGCAGAAGGTCGAACCGGTCGACAAGCGAAGCCGGGATGAGGTTGGTCGAAGGGCTGGTCGGAGCGCCTTCCACGCCCGAAGGCGCAAGCCGGCGGCCATTGACGAGCAGCAGCGTACGGCTCGGATCGAGGCCGCGCAGGTTGATGGTTTCGGAGCCCGGACCGTTGTCGAGCACGAAGCCGTTGAAGGTCGCGTCGATCTGGAGACCCGCAGCCGCTTCAGAGCGCTGGAGGATCTGGGTCGGGTCGAACGCACCGACCGCCTGACGCGCCTCGGTCGAGATGACCTGAAGCGGCGAGACGGACGAGTAAGTGTCGCGAACGATGCGCGAACCCGTCACGGTGATGCCGCGCTCCTGGTCCGGCTGGCCGCTGGCACCGGTCGTGATCTCGACCTGCTCGGCCTGCTGGGCGGTAGCGCCGGTCGGCCCTTCCTGAACCTCGACGCATTCACCCTCGGCATTGATGACGCCGGGCACGTTGTTGAGGAGGCAGTCCTCACCCGGTTCGGCGTCCTGCGCGAAGGCGGGCATGGCGGTGGTGAAGGCGATGGCGGAAGCGGAGAAGGCGAGCGCCTTCAGCGTGTTGCGGTGAAAGGTATTCATGATCACTCCAGTTGCGACAACCGGAGCCTTTCGCTCGTCAAGCCAGCCCTGCGCGCCTTTTATGTCCCCGGACAAGGCACGCAGCACGCTCCCCGTTGACGGTCGAACAGCCCCTGCGATCACGAATTTTTGCAATAGCGAAACATGGTTGTCATCATTGTCCGCAAGCACGGCAGCACTTTTGACGCCTGTGTTGCGTTAATCCCACATTCACGGAAATGGGGGGCAATCAAATGTCACTGCGACTTTTCTTTCGCTACGAAAAACGCCCCTTGCGCGACACAAATTGCTAGTTTCGCAAAAGGTCATGTTTCCTGATCGGTCGCGGTGGGCGAGAATCGCTCCCCGCCCGCGCCCCGCTCACGAACTTTCGGGCGTCATCACCAGAGCGCCGTCGCCCTCGTCGATTCTGAGCGCCATGCCATCGGTCACCTCGCCTTCGAGCAGCATTTCGGCGAGCGGGTCCTGGAGATATCTCTGCACCGCCCGCTTGAGCGGCCGTGCGCCATAGACCGGATCGTAGCCGACCCGCCCGAGCCAGCGGAGCGCCGCATCGGTGAGGTCCAAGGTTATCTTGCGGTCGGCGAGCAGCTTCTGCACCCGGCCCACCTGGATCGCGACGATCGGCGCCATGTCCTCCTGCCCCAGCCGGTGGAACAGGATGATCTCGTCCAGCCGGTTGAGGAATTCGGGCCGGAAATGCCCGCGCACCACGTCCATCACCTGCGGCTCGACATCGGCCACGCTCTGACCGTCGGTCATGTTGGACAAGTACTGGCTGCCGAGATTGGAGGTCAGGATGATGAGGGTGTTCGAGAAATCCACCACCCTGCCCTGCCCGTCGGTCAGCCGCCCGTCGTCGAGCACCTGAAGGAGCACGTTGAATACGTCGGAATGCGCCTTCTCGACCTCGTCGAACAGCACGACCTGATATGGCCTGCGCCGCACGGCCTCGGTCAGCACGCCGCCTTCCTCGTACCCGACATAGCCCGGAGGCGCGCCGATCAGGCGGGCGACCGCGTGCTTCTCCATGAATTCGCTCATGTCGATGCGGACCATCGCCTGGTCGTCGTCGAACAGGAATTCGGCGAGCGCCTTGGTCAGTTCGGTTTTGCCGACCCCGGTGGGGCCGAGGAACAGGAAGCTGCCGAGCGGCCGGTTCGGGTCCTGCAATCCGGCGCGCGCGCGGCGCACCGCTTTCGACACCGCCGTGACCGCCTGTTGCTGGCCGATCACCCTTTTGCCGATGATGCTCTCCATCTGGAGCAGCTTGTCGCGCTCGCCTTCGAGCATCTTGTCGATCGGGATGCCGGTCCAGCGGCTGACCACGGCGGCGATGTCCTCTTCGGTCACCTCCTCGCGCAGCAGCGCGTTCTCGCTCGTCGCCTCGGCTTGCTCGAGCTTCTTCTCGAGTTCGGGGATGCGCCCGTAGGACAGCTCCCCGGCACGCGCGAGGTCGCCCTCGCGCTGGGCCTGTTCGAGTTCGAGCCGCGCATGGTCGAGCTGTTCCTTGATCTTGCCTTCGGCCTCGATCTTGTCGCGCTCGTTCTGCCAGCGGGTGGTGAGTTCGCTGCTCTCCTGTTCGAGATTGGCGAGTTCTTCGCGCAGCGCCTTCAGGCGATCCTTTGAGGCGTCGTCGTCCTCTTTGGCGAGCGCGGATTCCTCGATCTTGAGCTGGATGATCCGCCGGTCGAGCGTTTCGATCTCCTCGGGCTTGGATTCAACTTCCATCCGGATGCGGCTCGCGGCCTCGTCCATCAGGTCGATCGCCTTGTCGGGCAGGAAACGGTTCGAGATATAGCGGTCGGACAGGCGCGCGGCAGCGACGATGCTCGCATCGGTGATGCGCACGCCGTGGTGCAGTTCGTACTTGTCCTTGATGCCGCGGAGGATCGAGATCGTGTCCTCGACGCTCGGCTCCTCGATGAAGACCGGCTGGAAACGCCGCTGCAGCGCGGGGTCCTTCTCGACATATTTCTGGTATTCATCGAGCGTGGTCGCGCCGATGCAGTGCAGTTCGCCGCGTGACAAAGCGGGCTTCAGCAGGTTGGACGCATCCATCGAACCCTCGCTCGCGCCTGCCCCAATTAGCGTGTGCATCTCGTCGATGAACAGGATGATCTGCCCGTCGGCGTTCTTGACCTCGTCGAGAACGGACTTGAGCCGCTCCTCGAATTCGCCGCGATATTTCGCGCCCGCGATCAGAGCGCCCATGTCCAATGCCATCAGCGTGCGGCCCTTGAGGCTGTCGGGCACGTCGCCATTGGCGATTCGCAGCGCCAGCCCTTCGGCGATCGCGGTCTTGCCGGTGCCGGGTTCGCCGATCAGGGCGGGGTTGTTCTTGGTGCGCCGGGCGAGGATCTGGACCGTGCGGCGGATTTCCTCGTCGCGGCCGATCACGGGATCGAGCTTGCCATCGCGCGCGGCCTGGGTGAGGTCGCGGGCGAATTTTTCCATCGCGTCATAGGCGTTTTCCGCGCTCGCGCTGTCGGCCTTGCGCCCGCCGCGCAGGTCCTCGATCGCGGCATTGAGCGATTGCGGCGTGACGCTGGCGGACTTGATCGCCTCGCCCGCCTCGCCCGGGGCGAGAGCGAGCGCGGTGAGCAGGCGTTCGACGGTCACGTAGCTGTCGCCCGCCTTGTCGGCGAGCTGTTCGGCCTGGTCGAGCACGCGCACGGCGTCGTTGTCGAGGCCCGGCTGCGCTTGCGCCCCGCCGCCGGTCACGACCGGGACCCTGGCGAGCGCGACATCGACCGCGCTCACGGCGAGCGCGGGCTGACCCCCGGCTCGCTGCAGGAGGCCCGAGGCCATGCCCTCCTCGTCTTCCAGCAGGGCCTTGAGGATGTGAACGGGCGAGATCCGCTGGTGGTTCATGCGGATGGCGATGGTGAGCGCGCTCTGGAGGAAACCCTTGGCGCGATCGGTGAACTTTTCGAGATTCATGAAAGACCCCTCATCGGATAATCGGCTTACCCTTCCCAAATAGTGTTGCATTTCTGCAACACAAGTACCGTCCTCCCGGTTTTCGCGCCCCCGCCGATCCCAAGGCGGGCGCGCCCGGTGTGTTAGTTCAGTAGGTGGGTTCGCCCGGCGCGCTCGGCAAGACCCCCAGGCGCGCCTCCCAAGTTGCCGATCCGTCCTTCCATCCTGCCGCAGCGCCCCTTGACCCGCCGGACGCACACCCGCAATGACGCATGCCAAGCGATCACGAAGCTCAGGGACCGTCCATGAAGTGGCTGAAAAGAGGCGGGCTTACGCTCGCCGTGTTGTCCGTCCTCGCCTTTGTCGTGCTGGCGACTTGGGAACCGTTCTTCGCCCGCGAGACGACACCGCCTCCGACGCGCACCTACACCGCCGAAATCGTCCGCGACGAATACGGCGTGCCGCATATCTACGGAAAGAGCGATGCCGACGTCGCCTATGGCGTCGCGATCGCCCATGCCGAGGACGATTTCTCCACCCTGCAGGACGTCGTCGCCATGGCCAAGGGCCGCTATGGCGCGATCGCGGGCGAACAAGGCGCGCAGTTCGATTACATCTACCACCTGCTCAATGCGCGCGGCACGGCCGAGCGGCATTATCCCGACCTGCCCGAGGACACCCGCGCCCTGTTCGAAGCCTATGCGAGCGGGCTCAACCAATTCGCCGCCGAGAACGCGGATGAGGTCAAGCTCGGCAATCTCTTCCCGGTCGATGGCGAGGACGTGGCCGCCGGTTTCGCACTGCGCCAGCCGTTCTTCTTCGGGCTCGGCAACGTGATCGAGCCGCTGGTATCGGGCAAGCCGCTGCGGCGCGAATTCGGGCCGGACATTCCCGGCTTCCCGCGCGAAATCTCGCCCCCCATGCCGGAAAGCGAAAACGGCGCCTCGGAACAACCCGAAGAAGTCGCACATGCCAGCCGCCTCGTCCTGCCGCTGGGCGAAGAAGCGGGACTGCTCGGTTCCAACGCCTTCGCGGTCGCGCCGGAGAAATCGGGCGGGCCGACCACGCTGATCTCCAATTCGCACCAGCCCCTGCGCGGCGGGGTCGCGTGGTACGAATTCAGCGTCGAAAGCGAGGAAGGCTGGCACTTCACCGGTGCGAATTTCCCCGGCTCGCCCTTTCCCTTCCTCGGTCACAACGAGCATCTCGGCTGGACCAACACGGTCAACCGGCCCGACATGGTCGATGTCTATGAGCTGGAACTGAACGAGGACGCGAGCCAGTACCGGCTCGACGGCGAATGGCGCGAACTCGAAACCGAATGGGTGACCCTGCCGGTGCGCATGGGGCCTGTCGTCCTGCCGATCCGGCGCGCGGTCCATCGCAGCGTCCACGGACCCGTCATCCTGCGCGAAGGCGAGGACGGCGCACAGGAAGGTTTCGCGATCCGCTATGGCGGGATAGACCGGATCGACCAGCTCGATGCCTATTACCGTCTCAACAAGGCGACCAGCCTTGCCGAATGGGAAGAGCAGCTTTCCCGAATGGCGATCCCATCGACCAATTTCATCTATGCCGACCGTGAAGGCAACATCGCCTATGTCTACAACGCCGCGATCCCCGATCGTCCCGAGGATACGGGCGCGAACTGGCGGGGAGTGCTGCCGGGAGACCGCTCCGACCTTATCTGGGAAGGCGCGGTCGATTATGCCGAGATCCCGAAACTGGTGAACCCGGCCTCCGGCTGGATCTACAACGCGAACAACGAACCCTTCACCGCTGCGGGCGAAGGCAGCGATCTCGATCCCGATGCGTTCTCGCCCGTGCTGGGGATCGAGCGCAAGCAGACCAACCGTTCGCGCCGTGCCTACCGATTGCTGTCCGAGGCGCAGGTGCTGGACCGTGAGACCCTCGAGCGGATCAAGTACGACATGGCCTATGAGCGCGAGAACTACGTCGCGGTGCTGTGGGACGCGCTCGAGAACCTCGAGGCAGAGGACGAACCGGCCCCGGAAATCCGGGAGGCGCGCGACTTGCTGCTCGGCTGGGATTTCACCGCCGACAATGATGGCCGCGCGGATGCGCTCGCGCTGCTGATGATCCGCGACTGGATGTCGGCCGAATACCAGAACAAGGCCGAATGGCCCGACGTCCGTGAGGAACTGGCCAAGCACGTCGCCCACCTCAGAGAGCATTTCGGCCGGATCGACCCGCCGATGAGCGAGCTCCTGCGCCTGCGCCAGGGCGACAAGGACCTCGGCCTAGACGGCGGCTCGGACACGCTGCGCGCCTCCACCACGTGGGACGTCGACGAGGACGGTCGGCTGAGCCTCGTTCATGGCGACAGCTTCATCCAGTGGGCCGAATGGCCGGCCGATGGCGGAAAGGTCCGCTCGCGCTCGATTCAGCCTTTCGGTTCGGCCACGACACGGCCCGACAGCCCGCATTACAACGACCAGATGGAACTCTACGCGGCGAGGGAGATGAAGCCGGTCCATTTCTGGCGCGAAGACGTGCTGGCCAACGCGAAAAGCCGAAAGACAGTGACCAACGCGTCCTGATCGCGCCGCGCACATCACGCGATGCGGCGTTGGTCGATTGAAGCGGGCGCTCTGTCGAACGCGGCGGAGCACCGCTTGAACGCGCCCGGCGCGGCTGTAGGGTGCAAGCATGCACAGACATGCCTTTCGGAGAGCTTACATCCATGAAACTTCGCCTTTTCACGGCCAGCCCGCTTGCGCTCGGCGCAGCGCTGGCGCTTGCCGCCAACGTGCCCGCTACGCCCGTATTCGCGCAGGATGCGTCGGCCATCGATGCCCCGCAAATCGAAGCGGGCGCCGATCTTGAGAACCTCGTCGAGCAGGTCGCCATTCCCTATGAGAGATTCCAGCTCGAAAACGGCCTCACCGTCATCGTCCACGAGGACCGCAAGGCCCCGATCGTCGGCGTCGCGGTGTGGTACAATGTCGGCTCCAAGGACGAGCCCGAGGGCAAGACCGGCTTCGCCCACCTGTTCGAACACCTCATGTTCAACGGCTCGGAAAACGCGCCCAACGACTATTTCCAGTACCTTCAGGAAATGGGCGCGACCGATTACAACGGCACGACCAATTTCGACCGCACGAACTACTTCCAGACCGTGCCGCGGCCCGCGCTTGAACGCGCGCTGTGGCTCGAAAGCGACCGGATGGGCTACCTGCTCGGCGCGGTCACGCAGGAGAAGCTCGATAACCAGCGCGGCGTCGTCCAGAACGAAAAGCGCCAGGGCGACAACCAGCCGGGCGGGCTCGTCTTCTACGAGATCCTCGAGACGCTGTTTCCCGACGGCCACCCCTATCAGCACTCGGTGATCGGCTCGATGGCCGATCTCGACGCGGCCTCGATGGAGGATGTGCGCAGCTGGTTCATCGACAATTACGGCCCGAACAACGCAACCCTCGTGCTCGCCGGGGACGTTTCGGCCGAAGAGGCGCGCCCGCTGGTCGAGAAATGGTTCGGCGACATCGATCGCGGTCCGGTCAACACGCCCGCCGCAGCCGACATCCCGACGCTTTCCGAAGATGTGCGCAAGGTGATGAAGGACCAGGTCGCGGCGACTTCGGTCGACCTCTACTGGCCCGCGCCCGGCATCACCAGCGAGGAGCTGACCGCGCTCAATGTCGGCACGCGCATTCTCGGCGGGCTCGCCTCCAGCCGGCTCGATGAAATCCTCGTGCGCGACGAACAGCTCGCGGTCGGCGTTTCGGCGGGCAATTACGATTTCCAGCGCGTCGGCATTCTCAATGTCAGCGCGACATTGAAGGACGGCGTCCCGCTCGCCCAGCTCGAAGCGCGGCTCAAGCAGCTGATCGACTGGTACATCGAGACCGGCCCGACCGAAGACGAGGTGCGGCGCGCGGCGACGAGCGAGCTTGCGGGCACGATCCGCGGGCTCGAACAGGTCGGCGGTTTCGGCGGCAAGGCGGTGACGCTGGCGCGCGGCGAAGTGCTTGCCGGCACGCCCGATTTCTACGCCAGGCAGTTCGAGACGCTCGCCACGCTGACGCCCGCCGAAGTCAAGGCGGCGATGGAGAAATGGATGACGCGGCCTGCCTTCACGCTGGTGCTCGAACCGGGCGAGCGCGAGGAGGAATACGAGGAAGCAGCAAGCGTCGCGGAAGAAGACGAGAATGCCTCCGAACGGGATCGCTCGGCCGAGCAGATCACCGTCTCCAAGGAACGCCCTGCTCCGCCGATCGATACGATCGCGACGCTCGACTTCCCCGATCTCCAGCGGACCACACTGGCGAACGGGATGCAGCTGACCTATGCCCAGCGCGACGCCGTGCCCGCGACCTATGTCACGATGAGCTTCAATGCCGGGAGCGCCGCCGATCCCACCGAGATGCGGGGCCTCGAAAACCTCACGATCGGCCTGTTCGACGAGGGCACCGAAGAGCTGACATCGCAGGAAATCGCCGAAACGCGCGAACGGCTGGGCGTCAGCATCTCGACCGGCGGAGGCGATGACCGTTCGACCTTCACCCTGTCGGCGCTGTCGGCCAATCTCGCGCCCTCGCTCGAACTGTTCAGCCAGATCATCCGCGAGCCCGCCTTCAACGAGAAGGACATTGATCGCCTCAAGTCGCAGACCGTGACGGGCATACGCGCGCAGATGCGTTCGCCGCAGGGCCTCGCCGGCCGCGCGATCGGGATCGAGCTGTTCGGGACCGACACGCCCTATGGCGGCGTCACCACGATCGAGAGCGTGGAGAGCATCGGTCGCGACGACATCGTCGCATTCAAGGACCGCTGGATCCGCCCCGACAATGGCGAGGTCTTCGTCGTTTCGGACCGCCCGCTGGGCGAGATCGTTAGCGAGCTGAACGCCGCTTTCGGAGACTGGGTCGCACCGAGCGTCCCCAAGGGCGAAAAGGATTTCTCAAGCCTCGCCAGCGCGGAGGTTAAGGGCAATCGTATCGTCCTCATCGACCGGCCGAACTCGCCGCAGAGCGTGATCTATGGCGCCCAACGCACCGATCTTGATGCGAGCGACGAGAGCTGGGTCGATTTCACCAATGCCAACAATTCACTTGGCGGCAACTTCCTCTCGCGGCTCAACATGAACCTGCGCGAGACCAAGGGCTGGAGCTACGGCGTGCGCGGCGGACCCCAGGCGCGCGAGAACGCGGTGGTCTATGCCGTGGGCGGCGGGGTGCAGGCGGACAGGACCGGGGATTCGATCGCCGAGATGATCCGCGAGACGAGCGAATTCCTGACCACCAGCGGTGTGACCGCAGAAGAGCTGACGCGCAACGTCGCCTCCGAAGTCGGCGCGCTCCCGGGCCGGTTCGAGACCTCGCCCGCGGTGCTGGGCGCGATGCAGTCGCTGACGCTCTATGGTCGCCCTGACGATTACTACGAAGGGCTGGTCGGCAAATACGAGGCGCAGACCACCGAAAGCCTCGACGCCGCAGCGCGCGCCGCGATCGACGTCGAGGATTTCGTCTGGGTCGTCGTCGGCGACGCTTCGAAGGTGAAGCCGCAGCTCGAGCAGCTCGGCCTGCCGATCGAAGTGCGCCCGATGGAAGGCAGCGAGGCCGCCGGCGGCTGACGCTACGGCTTGCGGGATCGGGGCGCGGGAGGACCGAAAAGGCTACGTTCCGCGCCCCTTTCTGTGCCCGTTTCCGGTTGAACCTGCCTGCGCTCCGTGCAAGGAAAAGCGCGAGCCAGCGAGGCCGGGCCAGAGCGGCCGGGAGGGCCAGCCAGTTCGACGCAAAATCCGCCGAGGCCGAAGAGAGAGCGCCCCGGACGAAGCCAAGGAGATCATGAATGTCCGTTGCAGGTACCTACAAGACCGTCGTCAAGAGCCCGATGGGCGACCAGACCGGCACTTTCACCGTCGTCCCCGGTGACGATGGCAACACTTTCACCGGCACGATGGCCGGCGGAATGGGCCAGATGGACGTCGAGGAAGGCAAGATCGACGGCAACACGCTGACCTGGAAGATGAACATGACCGTCCCGATGCCGATGACGCTCGAATGCGAAGCGACGGTCGAGGGCGAGCAGATGACCGGCTCCGTCAATGCCGGCGCGTTTGGCGCGATGCCGCTGACGGGCGAAAAGGAAGGCTGATCGCCTTTTGCAGGACGGTTCGCTGGGGCCGCCGTAGCTGACGCTGCGGCGGCCCTTTGCGTTGGGGTCAGTCGCCCGGCTCCTCGGCCCGCACCACCACCACGTCGCACGGCGCATCGCGCGCGATCGCGGTGGTCTGCGTGCCGAGCACCATCCGGCCTAGATCCATCCGGTGCGCGCCCACCAGGATCGCGTCGATGTCGAGCTTTACGGCGATGGCATTGACCTCGCGCGCGATGCCGCCGGCGGGCGCGAATACGCCGTCGATGCTCGCGCCGCAGCCATGCGAGCCGGCGAGCCCTTCGAGTTCGCGCTCGGCCGCTTCCTGCTGTTCGAGATCCCACGCATCAGGCAGCGCTCTGGAATAGGAATGGGGCAGGTGCGGGCGGACATGGACGAGAGTGAGCCGCGCGCCGGTCTCCCCCGCCATCTCCGCCGCGCGGCGCATGAGGATGCGGCTGCCCAACGTGTCTTCGAGGTCGACTGCCACCAGCACCCGTTCGTACATGATCCCCTCCTTTTTTGGCGTCTCAGGCGTCCTCGCCCTGCCGTTCCAGCGAGATGCGGCGCTGGATCACCGCCTCGTCGGTCCCGAAATCGCGCAGCAGCACTTCGGCGAGCCGCAGGCTGCCCTCGATCGTCTCGGGCACCGCGAAGCTCGCGCCGAGATCGATCAGCCGGTCGGCATGGCCCTGGTCGCGCGCGCGGGCGAAGATGGGAAGCGCGGGCGCCTGGCGACGAATCTCGCGTGCGAGCGCTTCGGTCGCTTCCTCGTCCCCGATCGTGATGACGAGCGCACTGGCCCGGTCGAGCGAGCATTCGCGCAGCACGTCGACGCGCGCCGCATCGCCCAGGCGCACCGGACGGCCCGCCTTCTGGGCCGCGCGGGCAAGGCCCGGATCGCGCTCGATCGCGAGATAGCGGATATGCTGCCGATCGAGCACGGAGGCTATGGTCTCTCCCACGCGGCCGAAACCGGCAACGATGATATGCCCCTCGATCTCGTCGTCGATCGAATCGAGTTCACCTTCGGAAAGCCGCTCGGCCGGGGCCACCCAATCGCCCGCCCGGCGCGCCAGCCAGTCGAGCCCCGGCGTTGCCAGCATGGTAAGCCCGACGACGATCAGCATGAACTGCGCGATCGCCGGAGTTATGAGGCCGACCGTGACCGAAAGCCCGATCACGAGGAAGCCGAACTCGCCCGCCTGACCGAGCATGATCGCGACCTCTCCGGCACGGTTGCGCGGCAGGCGCCAGGCGAGACACAGCGCGAAATTGATCGCCACCTTGAGGAAGATCAGGCCGAGCGCAGCGGAAAGGATCAGGAGCGGCTGATCCAGCACCACCCGCCAGTCGATCCCCATGCCCACCGAAAGGAAGAACAGGCCCAGCATCAGGCCCTTGAACGGCTCGATATCGACCTTGACCTGGTGGCGGAACTCGGTTTCCGCGATGAGGAGGCCCGCGAGGAACGCGCCCAGCGCCATCGACAGCCCGGCATAACCCGTCACCGCCGCCGTCCCGACCGCGAGCAGCAGGCCGATCGCGACGAAAGCCTCGCGGCTGTGGGTCTGCGCCACGAGATGGAGCAGCGGGCGCAGCGTGAACCGGCCCACGCCATAGATCACCGCAATGGTCAGCGCCGCCTCGCCCAGAGCCATGCCGAGGCCGAGCGCGGCATTTTCCATCGCGAGCGATCCCATCACGCTCACCGCGAACAGGATCGGGACCACCGCGAGATCCTGCATCAGCAGGATAGAGAACGTTGCACGGCCCGCTGTCGTCCCCAGCCTTCCTCCTTCGATCAGGATCGCGGTAACGATCGCGGTGGAGGACAGGGCAAGGCAGGCCCCCAGGATGATGGCGGTTGCAAGGCTGTTGCCCCAGGCGAAGGCGATGGCGGCGATCACCGCGCCGGTCACGAGGATCTGCGAGCTGCCAAGCCCGAAGACCAGCCGCCGCATCGACCACAGCCGTTCGAAGGAAAGCTCCAGCCCGATAACGAACAACAGGAAGATCACGCCCAGTTCGCCAAGCGCGGCGACGCCCTCCTGGTCGGTGATGACGAACCAGCCGACCGGCTCCCACGTATCGGCGAGCAGGCCGAGACCAAAGGGGCCGATCAGGCCTCCGATAAGGAAATAGCCGAGCACCGGGCTGAGCCAGCGCTGGAGGACCGGCACGAGCAATCCCGCTGCCACGAGGAAGACCAGCGTCTCGCGCAGGTAGGGGATGTGAAGCTGCGATTCCACGACAGCCTATGTCGAGGAAAGCCGCCCCGCTGGCAAGCGCGGCAGGGCGGCTCCGGGGCGCTGCCTCAGCGCACGATGTCCATTTCCTCGATCAGCCGCTCGGCGCCGTCGACCTTGTCCATGACCCACAGCATGTAGCGCGTGTCGACATGGATCGTGCGGGTCGTGCGCGGATCGAAATCCCAGTCGGAATTGACGCTCTCGAACGTCCCGTCGAACAGCAGGCCGACCAGTTCGGCGCGCGCGTTGAGCGTGGCCGAGCCGGAATTGCCGCCGGTGGAGTCGAGGTCGGACAGGAAATTGACCGGGACCGAGCCGATGCTTTCAAGCTTGTAGGGACCATAATCGCGCGCCTCGATCGTATCGAGCAGGTCCTGCGGGGCGTTGAACGGGTCCTCGCCAGTGTCCTTCTCGGTGATCCCTTCGAGCGTGGTGAAGGGATAATAGGCCATCCCGTCCCTGGGCGATCCGCCCAGCACCTCGCCATAGGTGACGCGCAGGGTGGAATTGGCGTCGGGATAGGTCAGCACGCCGCTTTCGCGCTGCCAGCCGGTGATCGCCTCCATGTAGGCGGGACGCAGCGCGAGCGCGCGTCCGGCGCGGGTCTTGCTTTCGGTTTCGAGCTGGAAGCCGTAATCGTAGAGCGCCACCGCGAGTTCGATGAACGGATCGTCCGAGGCTTCGAGCTGCTGCGGCGTCGCCTCCATCAGCGCAAGGCGCGTTTCGGCGTCGTCGAGCTCGGTCTCGGCGTAGAAACGGTCCAGCAGCGCGGGCAGGTCGGCCGGCGTCGTGTCGGCGGTGATGCCGAGCGCCTCGTCGAGCACCGCTACGCGTTCGTCCACAGGCTGGGCGAGATAGCCCGTCAGGAAAAGCTCCCACTCGGCCTTGTCCACCGCCGGGTCGAAGCGCCGGTCAAGCGCCTGGAGGCCCTGGCGGAAGAAACCCATGTCGCGTTCCTGGTAGCCGGATTCGCGCTGGGCGTCCTCCTTCTGGCGCTCCTTCGACAGGCGATAGAGCCGCTCGGCCACGCCCAGCAGCGCAGGCCGCGTCGCGTTGTTGTACCAGAAGTTCGTCCGGCTCGCCTGCGCGCTTTCCTCGGAGAGTTCGGCCAGTTCGGCGATCGCCTTGCCATATTCCGCACGCGAGGGATCGGCCGCGATCCATGCCGCCAGAGCCTCTTCGCGCTCCCGCCGCCGTTCGACGAGGCCGACGCGGCGCGCGCCCTCGATCTGGCCGCGCAGGTTCTTCTCGAAATTGTTGAGCCCGGCGAGGCGCGATTCGTATTTCACCCGCGCGTCCGTGCCTTGCGGAGCGGCTTCCTCGATGGTCGCGATCCAGTCGGTCAACAGGGTCTGGAAGGTCGGATAGGTCCAGCCGAAGGTGTTCTCGACCTCGGCCATCAGGGTATATCGGCTGGTCGAGCCGGGATAGCCCGCGGCCATCACGAAATCGCCTTCCTCGAGGCCCGCCGCGCTCACTTTCAGGTGGTGTTCGGGCTCATAGGGGACGTTCTCCTCGGCATAGTCCGCTGCCGAACCATCGGGCGCGACAAAGGCGCGGTAGAACGCGAAGTCCCCCGTGTGGCGCGGCCACATCCAGTTGTCGATGTCCCCGCCATACTTGCCGATGGAATCGGCAGGCGCATAGACGAGCCGCACATCGCGCACTTCCAGGCGCTTGATGAGCTTGTATTCGGCCCCGCCATAGAAGCTCGCGACCTGGCAGCGGAAGCCCGCATCCTCTTCGCATTCGGCGGTGATGTCCTTGGAGCGCTGCTGGACGAGTTCGTAGCGTTCATAGGGCTCCATGCCCTCGGTCCCGGCGCGCATGCGATCGGTCACGTCGGTGACCTGCGTCGTGACGTAGATACGCGATCCGGGCGCGGCGGGCAGTTCCTCCGCCAGAGCGTTCGCAAGGAAGCCGTTCTCGAGATAGTTGTTATCGGCGGTCGAATTGTACTGCACCGATCCGCGCGCGCAGTGATGGTTGGTCACCACGAGCCCGGTGGGCGAGACGAAGCTCGCCGAACACCCGCCCAGCGACACGATGGCGCCCATGGGGAACCCGGTGAGATCGGCGAGTTTCTCAGCATCGATCTCGAGTCCGGCTTCCTCGAGCTGGCCGGCGATTTCCTGCAGCTGGTCGGGGGTGAACATGCCTTCCTTGGCCTGTGCAGGGGCGAAGAGCGGGGCGATGCTCGCCGAGGCGAGCAGGGTGGCGGCAAGAAGCTTGCGGGTCATGTGGGGGTTCTCTCTCTTGGGTAAATCGGTGCCGGCTCAGCCGAGCTTGTCCTTGAGGATCTGGTTGACGACGGCGGGGTTCGCCTTGCCCTGCATTGCCTTCATCGTCTGGCCGACGAAGAAGCCGAACAGCTTGTCCTTGCCGCCGCGATATTGTTCGACCTTGTCGGCATTGCTGGCGAGGATTTCGTCCACTGCCGCCTCGATCGCGCCGGTGTCGGAGACCTGCTTCAATCCCCTTTTATCGGCGATGGTCTCGGGATCGCCGCCTTCCTTGAGGACGATCTCGTAGATTTCCTTGGCCTGGCCGCCGGAAATCTCGCCCTTGTCCTGCATGGCGAGGATGGCGGCCTGGCGCTCTGCCGTGGCATTGGCCATGTCGGCTTCCTCGCCCAGCCCCTTCGCCACGCCCGGCGCGACCGAGAGCGCCCAGTTGGCGACCTGCGTCGCGACCTCGGCTTCGGGTTTGCCGATCCTGGCGGCGGTGGCTGCGAGCAGCGTTTCGAAGCGGGCGTAGGTCTCGACCTCGGCGGTGAGTTCGCGCGCATTGTAGGGGGTGAGGCCGAGCTCTTCCTCGTAACGGCGGCGCTTGGCGTCCGGCAGTTCGGGGAGCGAAGCGCGGCATTCCTCGAGGAAGCTGTCGTCGAGCTCCAGCGGCAGCAGGTCGGGATCGGGGAAGTAGCGATAGTCGTGCGCGTCTTCCTTCGACCGCATGGTGCGGGTCGTGCCCGTCGCGACATCGAACAGGCGCGTTTCCTGGTCGACCGTCCCGCCGCCCTCGATCACGTCGACCTGGCGGTTGGCCTCGTATTCGATGACCTGCATGACGAAACGGACCGAATTGACGTTCTTCGTCTCGGTCCGGGTGCCGAATTCCTCGCCCGGACGGCGAACCGACACGTTGACGTCGGCGCGCATCGAGCCTTCTTCCATGTTCCCGTCGCAGCTTCCGACATAGCGCAGGATGCTGCGCAACTTGCGCACGTATGCTCCGGCCTCGGCGGGCGAGCGCATGTCGGGGCGCGAGACGATTTCCATCAGCGCGACGCCGCAGCGATTGAGGTCGACATAGCTCATGGTCGGGTGCTGGTCGTGCATCAGCTTGCCCGCGTCCTGTTCGACATGGATGCGTTCAATGCCGATGATCTTGTCTTCGGGAATCCCGGCCTTCTCGTCCGCCTCGATCAGCAGCTGCCCCTCGCCCACGAGAGGGTGATAGAGCTGGCTGATCTGGTAGCCCTGCGGAAGGTCGGCGTAGAAGTAATTCTTGCGGTCGAACCGGCTCCATCTGTGGATTTCCGCCTCGATCGCCATGCCGGTGCGCACCGCCTGGCGGATGCATTCGCGGTTCGGCACGGGCAGCATTCCCGGCATGGCCGCGTCGATCAGGCTGACCTGCGTGTTCGGCTCTGCCCCGAACGCGGTCGAGGCGCCGGAGAACAGCTTGGCGTTGCTCGTCACCTGCGCGTGCACCTCGAGGCCGATCACGACCTCCCATTCGCCGGTTGCTCCATGGATGCGGTATTCACTCATCGCTTTTCTCTTTGTCCGAAATCAACTTGCCCGAACTGTCGAAGCGCGCTTCGCCATGGTCGACATTCTTGCGCACCCAATTTGCCACCATGAAAGTCAGCGGCACGGCGAGTATGATGCCGATCCCCACCACCGTCAGGGCGAACTCGTCGCTCACCACCATTTCTCCGGCGCTGCAGTAAAGCCCGCCCGCTGTTCGATCGCGAGCCCCGCATCGAGCACGCTCTGCTCGTCGAAAGGCTTGCCCACCAGCTGCAGCCCCAACGGCAGGCCATCGGGGTTGAGCCCGGCGGGCACGCTCATCGCCGGAAGCCCGGCAAGCGAGGCGGGGACCGCGAAGACGTCGTTCAGATACATCGTCAGCGGGTCTTCGTTCATCGAACCCAGCGGAAAGCTTGCCGTGGGCGTCGTCGGCGCGAGGATCAGGTCGACTTCGCCGAAAGCGCGCTCGAAATCGCGGGCGACCAGCGCACGGACCTTCTGCGCCTGGTTGTAATAGGCATCGTAGAAGCCAGCCGAGAGCACATAGGTCCCGATCAAAATGCGCCGCTTGACCTCGTCGCCGAAGCCGGCCTCACGCGTTTCGGCGTACATATCCTGCAGCCCCGCGCCTTCCGGCAGTTCGCGCAGGCCGTAGCGCACGCCATCATAGCGCGCGAGGTTCGAAGAGGCTTCGGCCGGCGCGATTATGTAATAGGCGGGCAGCGCGTATTTCGTGTGCGGCAGCGAGACATCGACGATCTCGGCCCCCGCGTCCTTGAGCCATGCCTTGCCCTGCTCCCATGCATCGAGGATCGCCTGATCGGTCCCCTCGCGGCGATATTCCTCGGGGATGCCGATCTTCTTGCCGCGCAGGTCGCTGGAGAGCGCGCCTCCCCAGTCGGGCACCGGCATGTCGAGGCTCGTCGCGTCCTTCGGATCGAAACCGGCCATTGCGCCCAGCATGATCGCGCAATCCTCCACAGACCGCGCCATCGGCCCGGCCTGGTCGAGCGAGGAGGCGAAGGCGACCACGCCCCAGCGCGAGCAGCGGCCATAGGTCGGCTTGATTCCGCAGATGCCTGTGAAGGCGGCCGGTTGCCGGATCGAGCCGCCGGTGTCGGTCCCGGTCGCAGCCGGCGCGATCCGCGCGGCGACTGCGCTGGAGGACCCGCCCGACGAGCCGCCCGGGCTCATCGGCTGGTTCGAGCCCGCCTTGCGCCACGGCGAGGCGACATTGCCGAAATGGCTGGTCTCGTTCGACGAACCCATCGCGAACTGATCGAGATTGAGTTTGCCGAGCATTCCCGCGCCCGCCTTCCAGAGGTTCTGGCTGACGGTGCTTTCATACTCGGGCCTGAAGCCTTCGAGGATGTGGCTCGCCGCGCTGGTCTGGACGCCGCGCGTGGCGAACAGGTCCTTCATCCCGATCGGCACGCCCGCCATCGCGCCGAGCTCGTCCCCGTCGGCGCGCGCCTGGTCGACCTCGTCCGCCGCGGCGAGCGCGTATTCGGGGGTGGTGACGATGAAGGCGTTCAATTCGGCCGCCTCGGCGACCGCTGCGTTGAAGGCTTCCGCCACTTCGCGCGCGGTGAATTCTCCGACGCGCACGCCGTCGCGGATCGCCTTGATACCCAGTTGAGTGAGGTCGGTCATTTCTATTCGATCACCTTCGGCACGCCGAAAAATCCGTGTTCGGCAACCGGCGCATTGGCGAGCACGTCCTCGCGGCGATTGCCGCCCGTAAGCGGATCGGCATCGACCTCGTCGGCGCGCAGGCGCAGCGTGTTGGGAATGACGGCGGTCATCGGCTCGACGCCTGTGACATCGACCTCACCGAGCTGTTCGACCCAGTCGAGGATCTGCGAGAGTTCGGGCGCCATCCGGTCGAGCTCTTCGTCGGTCATGCGGATGCGGGCGAGCGACGCGATCTTGGCGACCTGTTCGCGGGTTACGGACATGAAGCCTCCCTTTACTCGCCTTCGGGCAGAACCGGCGGCGGACCCTGCGGCCCGGCGGCACCCGGAGGTCCGCCCATCTGCGACTGCATCATCTGCTGCAGGATCGCCATGTCGCGTTCGTATTTCTCCTGGCTCATGATGTCGGTCACCTCGATCTCGAAGATGAGATCGGCATTCGGCGGGATCGGCGATCCGGGCGGTGGCTGGTCGCCATAGGCCTGGTCGGCGGGGATGAAGAGCTCGTACTTCCCGCCTTTTCTCATCTTCAGCAGGCCGTTAAAGAAGCCCGGGATCATCGCCCCTTCCTGCATTTCCCAAGGCGAGCCTTCCGGGAAGATCGAGCGCACGACATCGGCGATCTGCGGGGGGAGTTCCTGGTTCTGGTCGAAGACTTCGCCAGTGGAAGCGAGCTTGCCGGTGTATTTCACCCAGGCGACGTCGCCGACCGCGATCGTCGGGCCCTCGCCTTCGACCAGCGTTTCGACGTCGAGGCCCTTGGGCATGGCGGCAAAGGCGAGCCCGCCGCCGATCAGCACGGCGAGTATCACGCCGAGCCACAGTTTCGTGAGCGAGCCCTTGGCGACAGGCTGGATGGGAACGCGGGTTACTTCGGCCATTGAGCGTGTTTCCTGGTGTCGAGAGGCGCGCCGCACAAGCAAAAGGGCGCGGATGTTTGCCGCGCCCTGATGGCTCAATCGGTTGGGGGATTCAAGCGCTACGCGAAGGCAGCGCGAGCGTCCGGAAAGCGCCACGCCCTGGCCCGCAACGAAAGTCCGGGCACTGCGTGGCAAACGGGATCACTTGCCCCCGTCGCGCTCCGCCCGCTTACGCTCGAGCTTGCGCGCGCGGCGCACGGCGGCGGCCTTTTCACGGGCACGCTTCTCGCTCGGCTTTTCGTAGTGACGGCGCAGCTTCATCTCGCGATAAACGCCCTCGCGCTGGAGCTTCTTCTTCAGAGCACGAAGGGCCTGGTCGACATTGTTATCGCGGACGATGATTTGCATAAACGCTGACTACCTCTTTCAAACGCGCCGAGCCCGCCCGAATCGGCGGGAATGCGCACAAATTGGACGCTAAAACGGGCGCGAATCCACTAGGTTTCCGCCGGGACGCGCGCTTTCGATGAGCCGTGATACCGCAGGAGCGGCGGAATTGCAAGGTTTCCTACAGGTAGTCCGCCGCATGCGCTAGGCATGGCGCGCGCTCGGCGCTAAGGGGGCGGGAGCGATGCACGCGATTGCCCCCACTCCTCTCCTCGCCTCGCTGCTGGTCATGACCGGCGGCGCACTGGGCGCATTGGGCCGCTACCAGTTGGGGCGGGCGATAACCCATGCGCTGGGCCCGATGCAGGTCGGGCAATTCCCCTGGGCGACGCTCGCCGCCAACGTGATCGGCTGCGGTGCGATGGGTCTCCTCTTCGGCTGGCTGGCGCGCAGCGGCGGGGGCAGCGAGGCGTTGCGCCTCCTGCTCGGCGTCGGCCTGCTAGGCGGATTCACCACTTTCAGCGCCTTCAGCCTCGAAATGCTGCTGCTGATGGAACGCGGCTCGGCGGGGCTGGCGCTTTTCTATGCCGGCTTCTCGGTCGCGGCGGGCCTCGGGGCACTCTGGTTCGGGCTGGTCCTGATGCGGGGCATGGCATGAGCGAACAGGACCGCAAAGGCCCCTCCGACGAGGTGCGCCAATTCACCATTTCGCCGGACGATGACGGCATCCGCCTCGACCGCTGGTTCAAGCGCAACCTGCCGCGCGTCGGCTTCGCCACCGTCTCGCGCTGGGCGCGCACCGGGCAGATCCGGGTCGACGGCAAGCGCGCAAAGCCCGAGGACCGGCTCGCTGCCGGGCAGGTCCTGCGCGTGCCTCCGGGCGGCGAGGCGAAGGGCGGCAAGCCGCCGCCCAAGCGCCGCGAGCTGACCGAGGCCGAGATCGCCGAGGCGCGCGCCATGGTGATCCGCGAGACGCCCTCCGCGCTCGTGTTCAACAAGCCCCCCGGGCTCGCGACGCAGGGCGGCAGCAAGACGACGAAGCACGTCGACGGCCTGCTCGACGCTTTCGTGGAAGGGGACGAGCCGCGCCCGCGCCTCGTCCATCGGCTCGACAAGGACACGTCAGGCGTCCTGCTGGTGGCGAAGACGCCGGGCAGCGCGGCAAGCTATTCCAAGCGGTTCTCGGGCCGTTCGGCGCGCAAGATCTATTGGGCGCTCGTCGTCGGCGTGCCTGACGTGCGCGAAGGCACGATCGACGCCCCGCTCGCCAAGCAACCCGGGACCGGCGGCGAGAAGATGCATGTCGACGAGGAGAACGGGCAGTCCGCTAAAACCCGCTACCGCGTGGTAGAACGCGCCGGGCAAAAGGCGGCCTGGGTCGAACTGGAACCGCTCACCGGGCGCACGCACCAGTTGCGCGTCCACATGGCGGCGATCGGTCATCCGATCGTGGGCGACGGCAAATATGGCGGACAGGACGCCTTCCTGACCGGAGCGATCAGCCGCAAGATGCACCTCCACGCCCGCCGGCTCATCATCGGCACGCCCGAAAGCAAGGGCAATGCGGGCGGCAAGCTCGACGTGACGGCGGACCTGCCCGAACATTTCGCCGCGAGCATGGAATCGCTGGGCTTTGACCCCGCCCTGTCCGACGCCGCGCCGATCCGCGACGAACCGCCCGAACGCACGCCGGCCGAAAAGAAGCTCGCCGCCCGCCGCCATTTCAAGCAGGCGCGCAAGGAGACCCGCGCGCCCCGCCGCGCGCGCGGTGATGCGAAGAAGGCCGGTCCTAAGGGCAGGAAGGGCAAGCCGAAGGGCACCGGAAAGGGGCGCTGATGCATCCCGATCCCGCCTATCGAAGCGACGACCGCGTCCTGTTCGAGACCCTGATCGACGGGGCCGGCTTCGGCATGGTGTTCGCCCCCACCCCCAGCGGCCCGCGGGTCGCGCACACGCCGCTTTTGCGCGCGGGCGAGGGCGCGGTGCGCTTCCATGTCGCCCGCAGCAACGACCTTTCCGACCATCTCGAAGGCGCGCGGGCGCTGATCGTGGTCAACGGGCCGGACGCCTATGTTTCGCCGCGCTGGTACGACAATCGCGACACGGTGCCGACCTGGGACTATGTCGCGCTCGAGATCGAGGGCACGGTCAGGCGCCTGACGGACGGGGAGCTCGAGGCCTTCCTGCACGCCGCCATAGAAAAGCACGAGGCGCGGCTCGGCGGCGAAACATGGCAGGCGCAGGAATCGTCCGAGCGAACCTGGTCCGGCCTGTTCCGCGGGATCGTCGGTTTCGAGCTCGCGATCGAGGCGTCACGGCCGACCGCCAAGCTGTCGCAGAGGAAACGCCCGGCCGAGCGCGCGCGCATCGCGGCAGGGCTGGAGGACGCGGGCGCCGCCGAACTGGCGCGGCTGGTGCGGGAGGGCGCCGAGTGACTCGCCCTCGCACGAAATTGGCCGTGTTCGATTGCGACGGGACGCTTGTCGACGGGCAGGCCGATGTCTGCTGGGCGATGGAGCGCGCCTTCACCCGCGCCGGGCTCCTCCCGCCCGAGCCTGCCCTCGTGCGCCGAATGGTCGGGCTGAGCCTGACGGTCGCGGTGCGCGAACTCGCCCCTGGCCTTGACGAGGGAAAGGCGCGCGAAGTTACCGAGTTCTACAAGTCGAGCTTCCGTGCCCGGCGCGAGGAGGGCCTGCTCGACGAACCACTGTTCGACGGGATCGCCGAATTGCTCGCGCGGCTGCACGAAGCCGGATGGAGTCTCGCGGTGGCGACCGGCAAGTCGGATCGCGGCCTGGCCGCCTGCCTCGCGGTGCACGGCATCGCCGACCTGTTCGTCTCGCTCCAGACCGCCGACCGACATCCGTCAAAGCCGCATCCCGCCATGCTCGAAGCGGCGCTCTTCGAAGCGGGGGCACAGCCGGAGGAAGCGGTGATGATCGGCGATACCAGTTTCGACATGCAGATGGCCGCCGCAGCCCGAGTGCCGGCGATCGGGGTCGCATGGGGCTATCACGACCCGTCCGAGCTCCTCGCCACGGGCGCGCGCGGGGTCGCTGGCACGGCCGGGGAGCTCGCCGAGTTGCTGGCCGAGCTGCTGGAACGCCCGTCGTGAGCCCGCAGGAGGAAACCGCGCGGCGGCGCTACATCGCGATGAACGCGGTGCGGATCGGCGGCATAGCGGTGTTGCTGATCGGCCTGATGATCGCGCGAAAGGTAATCGGCGGGCCGTGGTGGCTGGGCGCCTTCCTTGCCGTTGCCGGGCTCCTTGCTTTCTTCTTCCTGCCCACGCTGATGGTGCGCCGCTGGAAACGCTCGGAAGGCGAGGGCGGTCGGAGCCGCGGGGAATGAAGCGTTTCTACGACAAGGTATCCCTCGCCCAGGCGCAGGGCGGCTGGCAGGTCACGCTCGACACGCGACCCATCCGCACCCAGCAGGGCAGGCCCCAGATCGTCCCGAGCGAGCCGCTCGCGCAGGCGCTCGCGGCGGAATGGGACGGCGCGGGCGAGACGATCGATCCAAAGGCCTTTCCCCTGCGCGACATGGCCGACTACGCGATCGACGTGGTCGCGCCCTCGCCGCAAGCGGTCGCGGGCAAGCTCCTCGCCTACGGAGAGACCGACACGCTGTGCTACCGCGCCGAGCCGGACGAGCCTCTGTTCGAGCGTCAGGAGCAGGTCTGGGAACCGCTTCTTTCCGCCTTCGAACGCCGCGAGGGCGCGGTGCTGGTGCGGGTGAGCGGGGTCGTTCACTGCCCGCAGGACCCGAAGCAGATGGAGCGACTGCACACCCGGATGCTCGAGGAAAACCCGTTCCGTCTTGCCGCGCTCGAAGCCATGACGTCGCTTTCCGCTTCGCTCGTCATCGGGCTTTCGGCGCTCGGCGAGGAGAGCGCCGACGAGGATACGGCGCGCGGTTTGTGGCAGGCGGCGAGCCTTGAGGAGGAATGGCAGGCGCAATTGTGGGGCCGCGATTACGAGGCGGAGGCACGGCGGGCGCGGCGCGAGGCCGATTTTCTTGCCGCCTGGCGCTTTGCGAGGCTCGCGGCGGGTTAAGCCTTAGGCCTTACGCGCCGCCGGCGATCCAGTCCGCGACATCGGCGGCGACGCGGTTGGCGGCGCGGTTCAGGGCCGGGCCGACAGCGCCCGCATCCGCCGCGACACCGCTTTCGATCGCCTCGAACCGGCGCGACACGGTGTTTCCGTCGATATCGCTACGCACCGCATCGAAACGCACCACGGCAGAGCCGGTCGATGCATCATAGCCCATGTCGATCAGCATGCCGCGCAGCTTCACGCGCGGTTCGGTCGGGCTGTCGTCGCTGTCGATGATGAGCGCATCGGTCCGCGTGCGCAGCGTCTCACCGAGCAGGCGGCGGAACAGGCGAGCCGGCTTTTCGACCCAATAGGCGTCCTTGAGATAGGCGATCTCGGTCTCGCTCACCGTCACTGGCACGCGCAGGACGTCTAGCTTGGCAGGGGCTTCGGGCGTCATCACCGCGATCGCGCCCTCGCTCGCCTGCCCCCCGGCGCGCGCGCCCGATCCCTGCGGCGCGGTCGCAGTCGAGGTCAGCGTGAGCAGGCTTTCAGGCGGTTCGCCTCCGCCGATGCTGACGCAGCCGGCGACTGCCAGCGTGCCTGCGGCAAGGCCCGCCAATGCAATGCTGCGTGCTCTCATGGTTCGCTTCATTGCCCTAATCCTCGTAATCCGGAAGCGTCCGGCCCTCTACCAGCGCGCCGACGCCTTCGCTTTCGAGCTTCTCGGTTATCGAGCGAAGCGAGCGGCTGGTCGCGCGCAGGTCCTGCAAGGTCGCCTCGGCGGCGGGCAGCGTGCCTTCGCGCAATTGCCGCGTCGCCGGCCGCACATCCTCGAGCGTCACCGCGAGCGCGTCGGCCGCCTTCGATGCCGATTGCAGCGTGCTGCGCAGCTCTTCGGCGAGCGATGAGCCTTCACCCTGCACCAGTTCGTCGGTGCTGCGGGTGAGGTCCTGGATCGCCTCCATCGTCTCGTTGAATTCCTGCATCGAGACGCGGAATTCCTCGAGATTGGCCTTCAGTTCGGGCGTCGCATCCGCGAGCCCCGCCGTCAGCCGATCGGTGTTGTAGAGGATATTGGTGATCTCCTTCTGGTTTTCCGGGCCCAGCAGGAGGTTGAGATTTTCGGTCAGGGTGGCGAGTCGTTCGAGCAGGACCGGCGCCGAATTGAGCAGCGCGTTGATGCCGCCGTCCTTGGGCGGGATGACCGGCCGGCCTTCGGGGCAGGCGGTTGTCTCGCAGGTGATCGCGGGCGCGTTCTTGCGCGCGCCATCGAGCAGGATGGTCGAAACCCCGGTGAAGCTGGACTGGATCGTCGCCGTGGTCCCGACAAGGATCGGCACGTCTTCCTGCACCCGTATGCGCACGCGCACAAATTCGGGATCGTCTTCTGAAAGCGCGATGTCGGACACCTGGCCGACCGGAACGCCCGCGAAGGAGACCTGGCTCCCGCGCGCAAGGCCCGAGACGGTCTGACCATAGAAGATGTCGTATTCGCTCTGCGAGCCCTCGCCCGCGCGGGTCAGCCACACGATGAAGGCCGCCAGCGCCGCGAGCAGCACCAGCGTCACCGCGCCGACCCAGAGGTGGTTCGCCCGCGTTTCCATCTAGCAGCCTACTTCCATGAGCGTCCCTATGAACGCGGGCGGGGGGGCTTGTCCATGCCTCGCTCGCCTCATGCGCTGGTCCCTGCATCGCGGCTGCGCTGGTGAGCGCCCTGCGCCGCGCGCCCGCGCGGCCCATTGAAATATTCCTCGATCCAGGGATGCCCGGTCTCGACCAGTTCGGGGATCGTGCCAACCGCGATGATCTTCTTCTCGGCGATCACCGCGACCCGGTCGCAGGCTTCGTAGAGAGTGTCGAGGTCGTGGGTGATGAGAAAGACGGTAAGACCGAGCGTGTCGCGAAGGTCCACCGTCAGCCGGTCGAACTTGGCCGCCCCGATCGGGTCAAGGCCAGCTGTCGGCTCGTCGAGGAAAAGCAGTTCCGGATCGAGCGCAAGGGCGCGGGCAAGCCCGGCGCGCTTCTTCATCCCGCCCGACAATTCGCTCGGATACTTGGTCACCGCGCTTTCGGGAAGGCCCGAGAGCAGCACCTTGTAGCGCGCGATCTCGCGCCGCAAGTCGTCCGAGAGTTCGGGATAGAACTGCTTGAGCGGGGCCTCGACATTCTCGCCAACCGTCAGCGTCGAGAACAGCGCGCCGCCCTGGAACAGCACGCCCCAGCGGCTGCGTACCCCCACGCTTGCATCGGGATCGACCTCGGTGATGGCATGGCCGAGCACGTCGATATGACCCGCGGTTGGCTGTTGCAGTCCGATGATCGAGCGCATCAGCACCGATTTGCCGGAGCCCGACCCGCCGACGACGCCGAGGATCTCGCCGCGGTTCACGGTGAGGTCGAGACCGTCGTGCACGGTGAAATCGCCGAATCGGTTGACCAGCCCCTCGACCACGATGGGCGGGTCGTCGGAATGGCGTTCGTGGCCGGGATCGCGTTTGCCCGCCATGGCTCAACCCCAGCCGATCTCGGTGAAGAACACGGCGAAGAAGGCGTCGATCACGATCACCGCGAAGATTGCCGAGACCACCGCAAGCGTGGTGCGACTGCCGACTTCCTCCGAATTCCCGCGCACCTGCATTCCGTGATAGCACCCTGCAAGCGCGACAATGAGGCCGAACACCGGCGCCTTGATAAGCCCGACCCAAAGGTCATAGGTCGGCACGACCTCCTGGATCCGCTCGAGGAAGGTGAAGAAGGGTATGCCGAGCGCGAACTGGCCGACCACCGCCCCGCCCACGATCGCGACCATCGAGGCATAGAAGCCGAGCACGATCATCATGAAGGTCGCTGCCATGATGCGCGGCAGGACCAGCGCCTCGATCGGGGAAATGCCGATCGTGCGCATCGCGTCGATCTCCTCTGTCAGCTTCATCGTGCCCAATTGCGCGGCAAAGGCGCTGCCCGAACGACCCGCCACCATGATCGCGGTCATCAGCACGCCCAGCTCACGCAGGGTGATCCGCCCGACGAGATTGATGGTGAGCGATTCGGCCCCGAACTGTTCGAGCTGCACCGCGCCCTGCTGGGCGATGACGACCCCGATGAGGAAACTCATCAGGCCGATGATCGGCAGCGCGGCGACGCCGACGAGTTCCATCTGGCGCACCAGCGCGCGGTGGGGAAAGCGCGAGGGGTTGATCAGGATCGTCAGGAAGGCGAGTAGGACCTGGCCGAAGAAGCCGACCACGCCGATCACGCCCGCGCGCGCGGCAAAGACCTTTTCTCCGGTCGCGATGGGCACGCGCTCCCAGACAGGGGAGCGCTCCTCGGCGATGCCTTCGCCGCCCATGCCCTGGATCGCATCGAGCAGGTGGCCGGCGCGCTCGTCCGCTCCCTCGATCCGTGCGGAATGTTCATCGGCGAGGCGAGTGGCCACCCAGACGCCGACCGTGTCGATCTCGGTCACGCCGGACAGGTCGATGACCCCGATTTCCCCGGATAGCCGGCGCAGTTCCGGTTCGATCCGCCCGACGGTGGAGATCAGCAGCGGCCCGGACAGGACAAGGCGGCGGCCATCCTCTCCGGGGCCCTCTTCTAGCTCGTAATGCGCTGCCTCATCCATCGCGTGACGCTATGCGGACAAAGCGGCGCGGCCGCAACACCCTGACGCGGGGGCGGCCGTCACACGTGTTGCGCCGCACAAGGGGCTTTGGCATGGGGAAGCGAAGAAATGCACCGCCGGACGGGGGATGGTCCGGGCAACGACAAGAGAAAACATGACCCTACCCACCACTTTCAACCCCGCCGAGATAGAGGCACGCTGGTACGAACATTGGGAGACGAACGGCTGTTTCCGGCCCGAGCGGCCGGATGCCGAGGCCTTCACCATCGTCAATCCGCCGCCCAATGTGACCGGCTCGCTCCATATCGGCCATGCGCTGGACAACACGCTGCAGGACATCGTGATCCGTTATGAGCGCCTGCGTGGCAAGGACGCGCTGTGGGTGGTCGGGATGGACCATGCGGGGATCGCAACGCAGATGGTGGTCGAACGCCAGCTGGAGACGCGGCAGGACAAGCGCACCAACTACACCCGCGAGGAATTCGTCGAGAAGGTGTGGCAATGGAAGGAGGAGAGCGGCGGCTCGATCACGGGCCAGCTGCGCCGCCTTGGCTGTTCGATGGACTGGTCGAGAGAACAGTTCACGATGGACCCGCATTTCACCAAGGCCGTCACCAGGGTCTTCGTCGATCTCTACAATGACGGCCTCATCTATCGCGACAAGCGGCTGGTGAACTGGGACCCGAAACTGCGCACCGCGATCTCCGACCTGGAGGTCGAGCAGCAGACGATCCCGGGCAATTTCTGGCATTTCAAATACCCGCTCGAGGACGGCGTCACGCTAGATGACGGGCGCGATTACATCGAGGTCGCGACCACTCGTCCCGAAACGATGCTCGCCGACATGGCGGTCGCAGTCCACCCTGAGGACGAACGTTACGCCTCGGTCGTCGGCAAGCATGTCATCCTGCCCATCACCGGCCGCCGCGTGCCGATCGTCGCCGACGAGCACGCCGATCCCGAACTCGGCAGCGGTGCGGTGAAGATCACGCCGGGGCACGATTTCAACGATTTCGAGGTCGGAAAACGCGCCGGCATCGCGCCCGCCGACATGCTCAACATGTTCGATGGCGATGCCAACGTGGTCCAGACCGCCGACGGCCTGATCCCGCAGGAATTCATCGGCCTCCACCGCTTCCGCCGCGAAAAGGTCGCGAGCGAGGAAAAGGGGGCGCGCGAACTGGTGGTCGAGCGGATGAAGGAGCTCGGCTGCCTCATCCCGCATGTCGCGAAGACCAAGAAGGGCGAGGAGGTCGAGATGGACGCCGAGCCGCGCCAGATCGCGACGCCATTCGGCGACCGCGGCGGCGTGGTGATCGAACCCTGGCTGACCGACCAGTGGTATGTCGATGTCGAAAAGCTCGCCAAGCGCCCGATCGAGGCGGTGCGTTCGGGCGAGGTCGAAATCGTGCCTGCAAGCTGGGAAAAGACCTTCTTCAACTGGATGGAGAACATCCTGCCCTGGTGCATCTCGCGCCAGCTGTGGTGGGGCCACCGGATCCCCGCCTGGTTCAGTCTCGACGGAGAGGTCTTCGTCGCGGAAACCTATGAAGAGGCGCAGGCCCAGGCGGGCGAAGGCGTCGCGCTGCAGCAGGACGCCGACGTGCTCGATACGTGGTTCTCCTCCGCCTTGTGGCCCTTTGCTACGCTGGGCTGGCCGGACAAGACCGACCTGTTCGAAAAGCATTATCCCAATTCGCTGCTCATCAGCGGCTTCGACATCCTGTTCTTCTGGGACGCGCGGATGCTGATGTGGGGCTATTACAATACCGGCGAGCGGCCCTGGGACCGGCTCTATCTTCACGGCCTCGTGCGCGCGCCCGACGGGCAGAAGATGTCGAAGTCCAAGGGCAATGTCGTCGACCCATTGGGCCTCATCGACCAGTACGGCGCGGATGCGCTGCGCTTCTTCATGGCGGCAATGGAAAGCCAGGGCCGCGACATCAAGATGGATGAAAAGCGGATCGAGGGATACCGCAATTTCGCGACCAAGCTGTGGAACGCGGCGCGTTTCTGCCAGTCGAACGGGATCGGCGCGTCGGGTTCCGTGAAGGCCCCGACCGCGCGGCTCGCGGCGAACCAGTGGATCATCGGCGAAGTCGCCGAAACCGCCCGCGCGATCGAGAAGGCGATGGAAGACCTGCGCTTCGATGCGGCGGCCAGCGCGATCTACCATTTCGTGTGGGACCGGTTCTGCGACTGGTATCTCGAACTGATCAAGCCGGTCTTTGGCGAAGGGGCAGACCCGGATGCCATGCCGGCGGTCGAGACGCGCGAGGTCGCAGGCTGGGCGCTCGACCAGATCCTCGTCATGCTGCATCCGTTCATGCCCTTCATCACCGAGGAGCTGTGGCACTCGCAGGCCGAGCTAGCGGGCGCGAAGCGGCCCTATGAGCTGATAGTCGCGAAGTGGCCCGAACCCGATGCCGAAGTCAGCAAGGCAGCGACCGACGCGATCGACTGGGTGATCGACCTCACCACCAATGTCCGCTCGGCGAAAAACGAGCTCGGCATCGCGCCCGGCGCGAAGCTGGCGGCCTTCGTGCCGTCCCCTTCCGATCTCGCCGCGAGCACGATCGAGCGCTCCAGCGCAGCGATCGAACGCCTCGCCCGGCTGACGCCGGTGACGCTCGGCGAGGCCCCGCAAGGCCCCGCGATGCAGGTGACGGCGCAGGCAGGATCTGAAGGGGCGGACGTGTTCGTCATCCCGCTCGAAGGCATCATCGACATCGAAGCGGAAAAAGCGCGCCTCGCCAAGGCGCTGGAGGCGAGCCGCAAGGAGGCAAAATCGCTCGAAGGCCGGCTCGGCAACCCGAACTTCGTCGAGAAGGCCAAACCCGAAGCGGTCGAAAAGGCGCGCGAGGACCATGCCCACCACACGAGCGAGATCGAGAGGCTGGAGGCGGCGCTGGCACGGCTGGGCTAGGTCCCGACTCCCCTTCTGGCGGGGCCGCTTAAGGAACAGGCATGAGAGGCTGCGAATGAGCGGATGTGGGCGGAACTCGAGCCGTCGGTTAGGTCGAGACTTTCCTCGAAATCCTGCGGGAATTCTCCGGAAAGGTTCGCCTGACCTGTTCGCAGGCGCCAACTAGCTTTCCGTATCCATGTCTCTCTTGTTCCTATCGAGGGAAAACGTGATCCTTTCGATGCAGCGCGTTTGTGCCTCCTCGGCCGGTTCAAAGCGCGCCGACAATAGCACAGCCTCTCCCGCTGCCCCGAATTCCTCGCTGGGCTGGGCTGACAGCACAGCTACATTTCTGAAGGCCCCGTCGGACCCAACGTCGAACCCAAGCACAGCCCAGCCTTCGATCGCGCGATCATTGTAGGGCTGCGGGAATGTGAGCTTGGGGGCGACGGCCCAGCGGCGTTGGGCACGGCAATCTTGATATCCCGGAAAGTTTTCCGTTTCCCTTGCAGGAGGCGCGGGGATCACGTCCGGATTGCGCCACCATGGCGCAACGCATCCGGTGCGCGGCCCACCGGCGAAACGGCTGCGGCTGACGGCGCGGCGCGCTTCCTCGTCGAGATCGTCATGCCCGGAGGAGGCGATGACAGCAACATTCGCAGGTGCGCCATCGGCCTCGATGTCGAAGCTGGTCAAGCTCCATTTGCGAGCACCACGGACGCCGGGAATCTTGCGCCAGTCCGGGTATGCGCGAAGCAGGAAGGCTGGCCATCCGACAGCGTTACAGTTTGACCCGCCGAGCCGATCAAGCTGCGATGGAGAAAACCTGAAGCCAGGCGCTGCGCCGATCCTTGCCAGCTCCACCAGCGTGAGTTCGTCTGCTTCGACATATTCCGGCGTGTAGGTAATGCGGCAGCCGGTCTGCGGCGACTGTGCTGCAAACCGGCTAGCGCGGAGCGACGGCATGAGATCGCGGATCGTCAAACTCTTGAGAAAGTTATCGGCTGAGAGCTTCAGGGTGCCTCGCTCAGGTTCAAAGGAAATCTCAAACTTCCCCTCGACATAGCCGCCCTCAAGCGCCCTGATGTCAATGGCGCGCCCCGTCTCGTCGATCCCGAATCCGATGGTGACGGGAAAATCCTGGAGTATCTCCGCAGCGAATTGCGGCCGAGGGGCAACCCATTCCACAGCCTCGACGGCTCCGTTGGCGCAGGTAACCGCGGCGTTCTGCCAAAAGAGCGCAAACTCTCCGGAAACTTGCGGGGACAACTTCATCGACAGCTGGTTTGTGCTCGGTACGACGGCCACCTTCGGCTGTTCGTCGGCGCGCAATGTCTGCGATGTCAGCGCCAAAGCGATTGCTACGGTGCTTGCGATTGCATTTCTTACCATGGCGACACCATTCAATTCATGATCATCCCTAAGACAGCATCAAAGCCCGGGGCTATCGAGTAAAGCGAAAATTCCCCGTGATGCTTGGCACTTGCGGAACAATTTCTGCCGCTATGCTGCATCTAGGATCCGATGGAATGTTTGCTCGGCTCCGTTATCTTACAGTGGTTCAGTTCATCATCCAGAGCGCCGCCGATGTCCACACAGGGGTCGCTAGCCGACAGTCCGCATTCGCCCAAAAGCCTTCCCAAGCCGCCGCGCCCGGCTTGCAAAATTTCCTATGCCTTCGTTTCGTGCCATAGGCGGGGCATGAGCGTTCGCCCCGGTCCCGCCTCAAGGCCCCTTCCCCCTGTTCGTCCGCGAGCCGTTCGTGCGGCCGAACACCTGTTCGCACGGCTTTTTCCGACCGCCTGCAAAGTTTGCGGGGCGTCAATTTCTTCACCATCGCGAAGCAAGCCATGAGCCTCGTCCTCGCCACCGACGATGCGGGCGCGCCCGAAATCTTCGCTTCGCTCCAGGGCGAGGGGCCGAGCACGGGGCGCCCCGTCGCCTTCGTCCGGCTGTCTCGCTGCAATCTTGCCTGCACGTGGTGCGACACGGCCTATACGTGGCGCTTTGAAGGTGACAATCGCCCGCATCGCGACGACACCGTCTATGATCGCAAGGCGAACCAAGTCGCGCTCTCACCGGCCGATGCGGCGGAGCAGATCGCGGCGCTGGGTCAGGACCGGCTCGTCATCACCGGGGGCGAACCGCTGCTGCAGGGCGGCAAACTCGCCGAGATGCTCGAACACCTGCCCGACATGACTGTCGAGATCGAAACGAACGGCACGGTGAAAGCTCCGCCGAGGCTGGACGTGAGAATCGACCAGTACAATGTCAGCCCCAAGCTTTCGCATAGCGGCAATCCAGCCGAGCTTGCGCTCGTCGCCGAAAGGCTCGACGATTACGCGACCGACAGCCGCGCCTTCTTCAAATTCGTGATCGCCTCGCCCGAGGACGTGAGCGAGGTGCTCGCGCTGCGAGACCGCTACCGCTTGCGCCCCGGCCACGTCTTCCTGATGGCCGAGGGGAGGGACAGCAGGACCCAGCGCGCGCGGCATGAATGGCTCGCGCCCCTATGCCTCGAACACGGTTTCCGCATGAGCGACCGGATGCACATCCACCTCTACGGGGACACGCGGGGGACATGATGGCCTAAGCGCACCCGCCCGCGACCGGGTGAGCTGCCCCCGGCCCTGGAGGCGCGAATTCTACCCCTGCGAACGCCAGCGAAGAACGACGCGCTGAACGAGTTCCTCCTCACCGCCGCTGTGGTTCCACAGTTCGGCAAAGCTCGGGTCTTCCGAGGCCGGCCGCTTGTGCTCCTCGAGATTGTCGAAGGTCACGCGAATGGGGATCGCGACGCCTTCGCCGCAGATGATGCATTCGCGGTTGCGAAGCGCGGGGATCGAATCGAGGAAGCCGCGCGCGCCTTCGGGCATGGCCGCCTTGACGAAGGCCTGGTCGCGGTCGTTGTTGAGACGCATCGAGATGATCGTGCCGCACTGAGAAAGCACGCCCTCGGCAAGGTCGGACGGACGCTGCGTGATGAGGCCGAGGCTGATGCCGTATTTGCGGCCTTCCTTCGCGATGCGGCCGAGGATCTTGGCGACCGAGGAACCGTCGGCGTGCTTTTCGGAGGGCACGTAGCGGTGCGCTTCCTCGCAAACGAGCAGGATAGGCCGAGTCTTTTCCTCGCGCCCCCAGATCGCGAAATCGAAGACGAGGCGGCTGAGCACCGCGACCACGGTCGAGGTGATGTCCGACGGAACGCCCGAGACATCGATGATCGAGATCGGCTTGCCGTCGCCGGGCATGCGGAAGACCTTGGAGATGAACTGCGTCATCGTGTCGCCCACCAGCATGCCCGAGAACATGAACTGGTAGCGCGGATCGGCCTTGAGTTCCTCGAGCTTGCCCTTGATCCGCATGTAGGGCGCCGACGAATTCGCCTTGTCGAGCTTGCCCATCTCGTCCTGCAGGATGTTGGAAAGGTCCGACAGGAGATAGGGGATCGGGGAATCGACCGTGATCTTGCCCATCGTCTCGGCGAGCCGGTTCTTGGACCGCGCGCCGAGCAGGCATTTCGCGAGGATGTCCATGTCGACCTGGCGTTCATTGCCGTCGCTGGTCAGCAGGACTTCGCAGTGCTCCTCGAAATTCATCAGCCAGTAGGGCATCTGCAGGTTCGACACGTCGAGGATCTGGCCCGTCTGGCGGAACGCGGCGGAATATTCGCCGTGCGGGTCGATCATGACGATATGGCCTTCGGGCGCGGCCTCGCAGATGCGGTGCAGGATCAGCGCGGCGCTGGTCGATTTGCCGGTGCCGGTCGAGCCGAGCAACGCAAAGTGCTTGCCCAGCATGGCGTCGATGTAAAGCCCGGCCCGGATGTCCCTGGTCGGGAATACCTTGCCGATCGTGATGTTGGCGCGCCCGTCGCTGGCATAGATCTGTTCGAGGTCCTTGGTCGTCGCCGGATAGACCATCGCGCCGGGAATCGGATAGCGGGTGACCCCGCGCTTGAAGCCATGGATGCGCCCGGTCAGCTTTTCCTCAGCCCCTTCGCCGAGAAAGTCGATATGGGCGATGATCCCGCCCTCGGTTCGGCGGTCCTTGCGCTGGTCGCGCACGCTGGCAAGCAACCAGGCATCGCCGACCCGGATCTTGATCTGGCTGCCGACCTGTCCGGCGAGCGCGATGGAAGGATCGGGGTCCTCCATGCATTCGTTGATGCGCTGCAGGTCGAAGGCGATCTGCGAGCCGGAACCCGAAATCTCGAGCACGACGCCGATCGGCAGGCGCGCATTTTCCTGGGCCTCGCCGTAGTCCTCATCCACCTGCGGAATGTCCGGTTCACTCGAGCCGAGCGACGGCTCTCCGGTGAAGCGATCGAATTCGTGCTTGCCCATGTCGGCCATTTTCGGCTGTTCCCTGCCCGTTTCCGTCTGCAAACGACCCGGCTTGGCCGGGGCCCTGCCGACCCGCGGCCGGCGCGTCCTCGATACCGGGATCGGGGTTAAGAACGCGTCAACGGAGCGAGCGCTCGCGGTCCCTTCATCCGTCTCTCAGATGCGCGAGAACAGGCGCCCGGCAAGCCAGCCCATCCCCACTGACAGCACGATCGCGCCAAGCCCGTAAAGCAGCGACCAGCGCTGTGAGGCGGCGACGACCTGTCCTTCGAGGCCGACCTTGACCACTTCGATGTCAGCCGTCGCCGAAGCGAGCACGCGGCCGCCCGCGATGGCGAAGGTTTCCGCGGTGTATTGCCCGGTCGTCACGTTCGACGGCAGCGTGATCCGCGCCTGATAGAGCACGCCTTCGCTGATCCGCACCCCGTCCGGGTCCTGTTTGTAGAGCCCGCCGCGCCGCCGCATCTCCACGAGACCGCGGGTGAAGCGGGTCTGCTCCTCCGGATCGATCTCGCCGGTCGGGGAAAACTGGATGAAATCGGTGCCGAGCTCGTAGATCGCGGCGGTCAGCGGATCGACGATCTCCTCTACCGGGCGAGAGGACGCGACGGCGAAGAAGGACGGGGCGGAACGGAAATCGGTCGATCCCGCATTCATCCAGATGCCCGCAATGCGCTCCTTCTCGCGGATGCGGACGGGTTCGGTCGGGCCCTTGAGCACCACGACGATGTCGTAATCGGTCCCCGTGCCCGGCCCGTCCGGATCGATGATTGCGCCGTAAAGGAGCAGGTTTGCGCCGGTGAAACCCTGCCTCACCTCGATCCGCGACTGGCTCACCTCCGGGACCAGCACCGGCTCGCGCTGGCCCATCAGGACCGGCGCGGCGAGCGCGAGCAGGAAGGCTGCCTCTATTCTCCTCAAAGGGGATCCACCGTGTAGATTTCGTCCGGCTGCACGCCGAGGCCATAAAGCATCCTGAGAGCGATGAAGAGCACGATCGCCGCCAGCACCAGCCGCAGCAATTCGGGCCGCGCCTTCATCGCGATCTGCGTGCCGAACTGCGCACCCATCACCGATCCGAGCAGCAGCAGGCCGGCAAGCACGATGTCGACTGCCTTCGTCGTGAGCGCATGGGTCATCGTCGTCACCATGGTCACGAACAGGATCTGGAACAGCGAGGTGCCGACCACGACATTGCCGCTCATGCCGAGGATGTAGAGCATCGCAGGGACCAGCATGAAGCCGCCGCCCACGCCCATCAGCATGGTCAGGATACCGACCAGCGTGCCGAGGATAAGGGGCGCGAGCGGGGAGATGTAGAGGCCCGAGGCATAGAACCGCCAGCGGAACGGGAGCCCCGCGACGAGCGGGTGATGGCGGCGCTTTCTCGGTTGGGTGTCGCCTCCGCCCTTGCCCGGCCTCAGCGCGGTGATCGCCTCGCGCATCATCAGCCAGCCGATCGTGCCGAGCATGATGACGTAGAGCATGTTGATGACGACATCGATCTGGCCCAGCGCCTGCAGCAGCCGGAACAGGACTGCGCCGATCAGGGCGCCGATCACCCCGCCGCCGACCATCACCGCGCCCATCCGGTAATCCACACCGCCGCGGCGGCTGTGGGCGAAGACGCCCGAAACGCTTGCTCCCGTCACCTGGGTCGCGGCGGACGCCGCCGCGACGGTGGGCGGGATGCCGTAAAAGATCAGCAACGGCGTCGTCAGGAAACCGCCGCCAACGCCGAACAGGCCCGACAGGATACCCGTCAACCCGCCTAGCAGCACGATGAAGAGACCGTTCACCGAGAGATTCGCAATGGGCAGGTAGACGTCCATGAACGCCGCCCTAGCCCAGCGCGAGGACGGTTGAAAGACACCGCAAGCCGCCCGATTCCACCGATTTGGCAAAGGCCAAGGTCGTGGGGCCAGAGCCGCAGGGCCGGTGCCCTCAGAACCTCGTCGAAACCGTTGCGGCCACTCCCGAAGCGGGCGCCGCGTCTCCGCCGACGCGCTCGCGCCAGTCGATCGAGACGCGTGCCGGCACCTCGCCAACCTTGAGATCGAGCCGCATGGTTGGGCCGATGTCGACCCGGTTCGCCCCTTCCTGCGCGCCGCCCCACGCACCGCCCCCGATGCTAAGACGGATCGGGTTGTCCGGACTCGAACTCCACCGCAGGACTTCGCGGGTGAGAGCGACCTGACCGTCGGCGAAAGCGGTCGCCGCCTCGCCGCCGACATAGCCGGCCTGCGCATAGGCTTCGAGCGCGAGGTCGAAAGGAAGCCTGACGGGCGCCAATTCGGTGACGGCGAACGCGCTGGGGCGCAATTCAGTTGCAAAGGGGCCGTCGGTTACCCGCAGCTCGCCCGCCAAACGGATCGGGACGCTCGGCAACGGCCGCGCGGATGCGCCGATCGCGAGTTCGTTCTCGCCCTGGGTGACGAGCGCGCGATAAGCCCGTGCATAGACCCTTGGATCGTACGGTGAGGACGGGCGGGCGCGCCATTGAAGGTTCGCGCCGATCTGGCTCGCCCCGTATATCGGCACGCGACCCTGCGAAATCGGCGCGGCATCCGACCCTTCGCGCAGGAACGCCCAGCCATCGAGCGACCAGCGGTCGGCGGGCGCCGGTGAAGAGGCTGGGCCCGGTGGTGCCGAAGTGGCAGTCGCAGCCGCACGGGGCGGAGCAAAGGGAGGCGGATTTGCACTCGCCGGTGTCACGAAACCCTCCGCCGAGCGCGATTGCGTGAAGGCAGCGGGGCTGAAGGTCGAGCGTATCGCCGCTGCAAACAGGCGTTGGTGGGCGAGCGAGAGGGACCCGCCTGCCCGCGTGGCCGGGGATTGCCCGCGTGATGCAGGACCACCAGACGCCGTCTGCCGGGGCCCCTTCTGCCGGGCCGTGCTGCCCCCCGGATCGTCCTGCAAGCCGATTCGTGCGCGGGCGGCCGCGCGCTCCGCGGTTGAAAAGCGTGGATGGGCAGGACGGCATTTTCGGCCCACGCGCCTGCGCCAGAGGCAACCGGGCCTTCTTCCATCAGGCCCGCGAATTCGAATGGTTGCGGCTCGGCGAGCGGGTTTTGCCAGAATGTGGCGCGGCCAGCGACCCAGGCAGCGACAAGCACCCCAAGCACGGCCAGCGGCCGCCCGCGCGGACGCCCCTTTCCGCTTGCGGGAGCATTCGCCATCACGAAGCGGCCAGCCCTTTGCCGGCATCGGACCCCGTCCGGTTCCGGGCGCTGGGCCGTGAGTTACCGACCGATAGGCGCGCGGGCAGACCGCCTGACGGATAGGCGAGCCGCGGTGCGGAACCTGCGATCCCGATCTGGGCCGCTCCCGTGCGCAAACCCTCGTTCATCGACCGGCTTTCGTGGGGCGTCTTGTCCCACCCGATAGCGCGTCCGGCGAGAATCGCGACCCTATTGGCAAGCGGGATCCGCAGCACCGCACGCAGGCCCTCGCTCAGGCCGTGAACGCTCGCGGTGAAGGCGAGGCGCCACGCCGCGCGCCAGGCAAAGGCCGCCAGATTGGCGACCAGCAACGCCTCGATCAGCGGGCTCACAGCGAGCAGTGGAGCCAGCCCCGCCGCACGCGCACCCCAAAGCACCGCCGTCAGGACCAGCAGCACATAGCCGAGCGAAAGCACCAGTGCCGTAAGCGGTCCGCGCCGGTCGCGCCCGCGCATCCATATCTCGAGCGGGCTGCGCGTCCAGGCGACCCGATCCCAGCCCTGCAGCGCGATGCCGTGAATCCATCGGGTCTTCTGGCGCACGACGGTTTCGAGCCGTGCCGGGAACAGCGCACGGGTGGCAATAAGGCGCCCGTCTTCTCCGCGCGCGCGCACGAACCGGCACGCCCCGCCGCATTCGGCAACGGCAAGACCGAGCTCGTAATCCTCGGTCAGCGAATCCGCGTCGAACGGCATCGGCCGCGTCTCGGTGTCCCCTTCGTGAGCGTTGGCCCTCCGTTCGTCGGCGCGCTCGCACAACAATTCGAGCGAAGCGCGCGCGAAGGCGCAGCCGACTCCGGCGGCGGGCAATGCGGCCCCTAGCGCGTCACGTACCACCATTGCCTTGCCATGAGATTCGTCAAATTCCTCGCAGTAATGGCTGCCGAGATGGCGACGCTGGAAACCGTTCGCGCGCTGGACGATCGGCTCCACCGGCAATTGCGCGAAAGCCGTGCCGCGCGCGATTGCGACATCCAGCAGTCCGAGCCCTGCGGCATCGACGAGATCCTCCGCATCGTGGAAAACGACCATCGCGAAACGTTCGCCCATGCGCCGTTCGTCGGCGCACAGCGCACGATAGAGGCGGTTGAGGCAATCGGCCTTGGTCTAGGGCCCGTCGCGATCATGGATCACGATCCTCAGCCGGTCGTCTCCCGTCGCCGCGTTCATCGCGGCAGCTATCGTCTCGGGATCGTTGCGATAGCAGCCGACATAGACGCCCAGATCCGCCTGCGGCCAGGCCGTGAGCATGTGCGCGAGCGTTTCACGGATGACGGAGGCTTCGGACCAGGCCGGGATGAAAACCCCCGCGCGGCCGCGCAGCCTGCGCGCGCGCAATTCATCGCGATCGAAACGCGCAGTCTTTGCCCGGCCGTTCAGCCTGAGCCACAGCCAGACCAGATCGACCGCGATGTCGTCGATCGCCCCGATCAGGAAAAATCCCCGCCGCGAAAAGCAGCAATTCGTGCTGGAGCACTGCCAGCACCTGCCAGAAATCCAGCTCTGTGAATGTCAAGGCGACCCCCTAACCTGTGTCAGCTTATCGCTGACACAGGTTGCCTGCAATAGTGAGGAAGAGGGCCGGGGGGACTTGACAATTTCTGAAGGTCACCGGCGAAAAACCGCAATCCCCTTTTCAGCAATTTTCGCTCGGCGAGGCGTCGGTGCGGCATTGCGCGCGGCCCGGTTGCGGCGGAATTTCACTTTGACGGCGCTGGTGCGATGCGCAAAGGACCTCAGCGGGGCGCAACCTTCCCGTCCTGCCGCACGTCACTCGAACCGCCAACCTGACCCGGAGCGTCATCTTGGACCTGCTGACGATATCGCTGCTGCCCTTTCTCGGCGCGCTCGCTCTCGCGATCGCCGGCGGGAGCCTCCCCGGCGGAGGCTCGCGCAGGGTGCACGGCGCGGTCGCGGGCGCATTCGCGGCGACGGCGCTGGCACTGGTCATGCTGCATGCGCCTGCCGTTCTCGGCGGAGAGGTCATCGCCGAACGCCATAGCTGGATTCCCGCGATCGGGCTCGATGCGAGTTTCTTTCTCGACCCGCTCGGCCTCCTGTTCGCCGGGCTTATCCTCGGCATCGGCTTGCTGGTGATCGCCTATGCGACCTTTTATCTCTCGGACGAGGAGGATTCGGGCCGCTTCTTCGCGTTTCTGATGCTGTTCCAGGGCGCGATGCTGGGGATCGTCCTTTCGGACAACATCCTGTTCATGCTCGTCTTCTGGGAGATGACGAGCCTGTCCTCCTTCTTGCTGATCGGCTTCTGGAATCACAAGCCGGAAGGGCGACAGGGCGCGCGCATGGCGCTCGCGGTTACCGGCGGCGGCGGACTGGCGCTGATCGGGGGAATGGTGCTGCTCGGCAATATCGCCGGGACCTATGACCTGACCGCGATCCTAGCCCAGCGCGAGGCGGTGCAGGCCTCGCCGCTCTATCCGGTGGCGCTGGTGCTGATATTGCTCGGCTGCTTCACCAAGTCGGCACAGTTTCCGTTCCATTTCTGGCTGCCCCACGCGATGGCCGCGCCCACTCCGGTCTCGGCCTATCTCCACAGCGCGACGATGGTGAAGGCGGGCGTGTTCCTGATGGCGCGGCTCTGGCCGGTGCTGGCGGGGACCGACTTGTGGTTCTATCTTGTCGCGACGACCGGGCTGCTCACCATGCTGGTGGGCGCGGCGATCGCGCTGTTCAAGGACGACCTGAAGGGCCTGCTCGCCTATTCGACGGTGAGCCATCTCGGGCTGCTCACCATGCTGCTCGGCTTCGGCACGAAGATGGCCGCGGTGGTGGCGGTGTTCCACATCGTCAACCACGCGACCTTCAAGGCGGCTTTGTTCATGAATGCGGGCATCGTCGATCACGACGCGGGCACGCGCGATATCAGGCGGCTGGGCGGGCTCATCGGCCTCATGCCGATCGCGGGGATTTCCGGCACGATCGCGGGGCTTTCGATGGCGGGCCTTCCGCCCTTCAACGGGTTCATTTCCAAGGAGATGATGCTCGAGGAAGCGGTGCACACCGCCTGGGCCGGGGTGCCCTGGCTGCTGCCTGCGCTCGTCACGCTGGGCTCGCTGCTCTCGGCGGCCTATTCCTTCCGCTATGTCTACGGCGTCTATTTCGGGCCGCGGCACGACGATTATCCCAAGTCCCCGCATGATCCCGGCATCGGGTTGTGGGGCCCGCCCGGCGTGCTGGTCGCGCTGGTGGTTCTCATCGGTCTTTTCCCCACTACCTTCGCCGGGTCTCTTGTCGAAAGCGTGTCGCGGGCGGTCGTGCAGGATACCGAGCTGCCCTATTACTATCTCAGTCTTTGGCATGGTTTCACCCTTGCCCTTCTCATGAGCGTCATCGCCGTCGTGGGCGGCGCTGCGCTGCTGTGGAGGCACGGCATCGCCGAGCGCGTCTGGCAGAGCCTGCCGGTGCCCGTGGCCAAGCGACTGTTCGACAGCGGGATCGCAAAGCTCGTCGCGGCAAGCCGGGCGTTCACCGAGGGCGTCCATACCGGCTCGCTGCCGCGCACCCTGTTCGTGTTCTTCCTCGCCGCGCTCGCGCTCGGGATCGAGGGGATGAGCGCAGGCAGCCACGCGCCGGGCATGCGTGAGACGATCCCCGCTTCGCCGGTCGCGATCATCTCATGGGCCATCCTGATCGCCGGCGCTGTCGCGGTGGTGATGTCGGAGACGAGGCGATTCCTGTCGCTCATTTATATCAGCATCATCGGCCTCATCGTCTCGCTCGCCTTCGTCTTCCTGTCCGCGCCCGACCTTGCGCTGACGCAGATCTCGGTCGAGGTGGTGACGATCCTGTTGCTGCTGCTCGCCCTCAACCTCCTGCCCAAGGCGCCGCGCTCGATCAGTTCACTGCCGCGCCGGGTGCGCGACGGGGCGCTGGCGAGTGCTATCGGCGGCGGCGTTGCATGGCTCGCCTATGCGGTCATGACGCGGCCTGCGAACGACCCGATCTCCTCCTATCACTGGGAGATGTCGAAACCGGGCGGCGGCGGGACCAATGTCGTGAACGTCATCCTCGTCGATTTCCGCGGCTTCGACACTTTCGGCGAGATCATCGTGCTCGGCATCGCGGCGATCGGGATCTATGCGCTGCTTCGAACCGCGGTGAGAGGCGAATCCGGGCAGCGCCTGCTCGCCTGGATACCCGACCAGATCCGCTCGCCCGAGCGCCACCCGATGATGCTGGTCGTGGCCGGGCGGCTGATACTGCCACTGGCGCTGGTGGTCGCGCTCTACATCTTCCTGCGCGGGCACAACCTGCCGGGCGGCGGCTTCATCGCGGGGCTGGTGTTCTCGATCGCGCTGCTGATTCAGTACATGGCCTCGGGCTTCGAATGGGCCGAGGACCGCCGCCGGACCGAGCGTCATGCACTCATTTCCTGGGGCGTGCTGATCGCCGCGGCGACCGGGCTCGGCTCGCTCGTCTTCGGCAAGCCGTTCCTGACCTCCGCCTTCGACTATTTCCATCTGCCGCTGATCGGCGAGATCGAACTCGCCACCGCCATGCTGTTCGACATCGGCGTCGCCCTGACGGTGGTCGGCGCGGTCATGCTCGCCCTCGCCCAGCTTTCGGGCGCGGCACAGCGGGCGGAAAAGCTTGAACCCTCGGAGCATCCGATGGACATCGATCCCTCGCGGCCGAAGGAGCAGGGAACATGACCTTCGGCCTCAGCATCGAATTTCTCGTCGCTTCCGGGATCGGCGTGCTGACCGCGGCGGGGGTCTATCTCACCCTGCGCAAGCGGACATTCCCAGTCGTGCTCGGGATCGCCATGCTGTCCTATGCGATCAACGTCTTCCTGTTCGCGATGGGGCGGCTGATGGTCGACCGCCCGCCGATCTACGGCAAGGATGTCGCCGAATACACCGATCCCCTGCCGCAGGCGCTGGTGCTGACCGCGATCGTCATCAGTTTCGGCATGTCGGCCTTCGTCGTCGTGCTGGCGCTCAGAGCCTATCTCGAAAGCGGGTCGGACCATGTCGACGGCGATCCCGACGACGCACCCGACCACGAGGACGTCCTCGCCCGCCAGCAGCGGGAGGATGAACGATGAGCGATCTCATCATCGTCCCGATCCTGCTGCCCGCAATCATCGCGGCCGTGTGCCTCGTGCGCGTCGTTCGTCTCTCGCAACTCGCCCGGCTGCTGTCGGGCGCATCAACGCTGGTGATCCTTGCAAGCGCGCTTGCGCTGTTCCTTTCGGCGAAGGACGGGAACATCACGATCTACGAACTTGGCGATTGGCCCGCGCCTTTTGGCATCGTGCTGGTGCTCGACCGGCTGTCGGCGCTGATGGTCCTGCTGACGAGCGTGCTCGGCGTGGTCGTGCTCGCTCATGCGGTGCTCACCGGGCTCGACCGCAGGGGGATGCATTTCCATCCGCTGTTCCAGTTCCAGCTGCTCGGCCTCAACGGCTCGTTCCTGACGGGCGACCTGTTCAACCTGTTCGTGTTCTTCGAGGTGCTGCTGATCGCATCCTACGGATTGATGCTGCACGGCCAGGGGCAGCAGCGACTGCATGCGGGCGTCAAATATGTCGTCGTCAATCTCGTCGGATCGACGCTGTTCCTGATTGCGGTCGGCATCCTCTACGGAGTGACCGGGACGCTCAACATGGCCGACATGGCGCTGCGCGTCGCCGAAGCGCCGATGGGCGACCAGCCGCTGATCCGCGCCGGCGCGCAATTGCTGATCGCGGTCTTCGCGCTCAAGGCCGCGCTGCTGCCGCTCCATCTGTGGCTACCGCAGACCTATGCCTCGACCAGCCCCGCGGTCGCCGCCCTGTTCGCGATCCTCACCAAGGCGGGCGTCTATCCGATCATCCGCGTCACCGTGCTGATCTTCGGGGCGGATGCCGGCGTCGCCGCCTTCGCTCCGGTGGGCTGGATGCTGCCAGCGGCCATGCTGACGATCCTTGCAGGCTATGTCGGCGTGCTCGCGGCGAGAAACCTCAGGAGCCTTGCCGCTTTCGGAGTGATCGGGTCGACCGGCACGTTGCTTGTCGCGGTGAGCCTGTTCACGCCCGAAGGGATCGCTGCTGCACTTTATTACATGCCGCATTCGGTGTTGGCGGGCGGGCTCGTCTTCCTCGTCACCGATCTCGTGCGACGTGGGCGCGGCGATGACGAAGATCACCTTCGCCCCGGCCGCCCCTTCGCCCGGATCGGGCAGGTGTCGGTCCTGTTCATGCTCGCCGCGATCGCGCTGGCCGGGCTGCCGCCGCTTTCGGGATTCGTCGGCAAGGTCCTGATCCTCGATGCGAGCGCCGGAGCGGCGTTGATGCCGTGGATCTGGGCCGCGGTTCTGGGCGGCACGTTCTTCGCCATTCTCGGCCTCGCCCGCGCGGGCAGCACCTTGTTCTGGAAGGCCCAGGGCGAGCCTGCCGAGGTCCCGCCGACCCGTCACCCGTTCGAAACCGCGCCGGCCTGGTTTCTGCTGGCGCTCGTCGCGGGTCTTACGATCTTCGCAGGCCCCATGACCGACTACGCCGGCGAGACGACCACGCAATTGTTCGAGCGCACACCTTATATCGAGGCAGTACTGGGCGAAGCGCCGCGGCAGGCGGAGGGGCTCCGGTGATCCGCAATCTCTTCCCCCATCCCGGCCTTTCCGGCCTGCTCGCCGTTTTCTGGGTCCTGCTCGCGAACAGCGTGAGTTGGGGATCGATCATCATGGCGGGGATCGTCGCCGTGGTGATCCCGCTTTTCACCTCACCCTATTGGCGGGAGAAGCCGCGCCTGCGCTTCGGCTGGGCGATGCTCGAATACCTGCTTGTGGTGCTGTGGGACATCGTCGTCGCCAATTTCGAAGTCGCCTGGATCATCCTGACCAAGCGCGACCGCGACCTGCGCTCGGCCTGGCTGGTGATCCCGCTCGATGTTACCCAGCCCGAGGCGATCACCGCACTGGCAGGGACGATCAGCCTCACCCCCGGCACCGTCTCTGCGGATGTTTCGGCCTGCGGTCGGATGTTGCTCGTCCATGCGCTTGACGTGGGCGATCGCGACGAAGCCGTCGCCCGCATCAAGGCGCGCTACGAGGCGCGGCTGACAAGGATATTCCGATGATCGATTTCGCCGTCTCCGCCGGGTTCGTCATCATTGCGCTCGCGCTGGTGCTGAACCTTTGGCGTCTGCTCAAGGGCCCGACGCGCGGGGACCGGATCCTCGCGCTCGACACCATGATGATCAACGCGATCGCGCTGATCGTGCTTTACGGCATCTACGAAAGCTCGACCTTCTACTTCGAGGCCAGCCTCCTGCTTGCGATGGTCGGTTTCGTCGGGACCGTCGCCTACACCAAGTTCCTGTTGCGCGGAGACATCGTCGAATGAGCCCGCTGATGACGCAGATCGCCGATTTCGCGATCGCCGCGCTGATCCTCGCAGGCGCGGGCTTCGCGCTCGTGGGGTCTTGGGGCCTTGTCCGGCTGCCCTCGCTGATGACGCGGTTGCACGGGCCGACCAAGGCGACGACGCTGGGAGTGGGCGGGATCCTGCTTGCCTCGATGATCTATTGGCCCGTGCACGAGGGCCGCTACACCGTGCACGAACTGCTCATCACGATCTTCCTGTTCATCGCCGCACCGATCACGGCGAACATGATCGGCAAGGCGCATCTTCACCGGCAGGGCAATTACATCGACCCCAATCCAGCCGACGACATCCGCGAAGGCCTGCCCGAGCGCGACCGCTGGGCGACCTTTACCCGCGACGAGAGCTAGCCCTCTTCAATCCTTGTCGTCGACATGCTCAGGCTTACCCTTGCGCTTGCCCTCGGCAAAGTCCTCGAGCTGGTCCTCGCTCATGGAATCGTACATTTCCTTGGACGCGCCCTGAAGGTCGGAGACCTTGGTCTCGCCGCGTTTCGCGGACAGGGCCGCCCCCGCCGCCTTCTGCTGTGCCTTGGATTGTGCCGGCATGGTTTCTCTCCTCTCGCTTTACCGCTCCCCCACTTCCCGAACGACCGGGCCAAAGCGGGGGTTCCGGATCGGAGGGAGCGCGAGGGCCGTTACCAGCTGCCGACATTCTCCATGCTGGCCCAGGGCTCAGCCGGTTCGAGCCGGCCTTCCTGCAGCAATTCGACCGAAATGCCGTCCGGCGATTTGACGAAGGCCATGTAGCCGTCGCGCGGCGGGCGATGGATAGTGTGACCCGCATCCTTCAGCTTCTGGCAGGTCTCGTAGATGTTCTCGACCCGGTAGGCGAGATGGCCGAAATTGCGCCCGCCTTCGTAGCTTTCCGGCTCGCTCCCGTCCTCGGGCGGCCAGTTCCAGGTCAGCTCGACCTCGGCCATCCCCTCCTGCCCGGGCGCGGCGAGGAAGATCAGGGTGAAGCGGCCCTGCTCGACATCGAAGCGGCGCACTTCCTCCAGCCCGATCAGCTTGAAGAAGGCAACCGTCGCATCGGGATCGGTCACGCGGATCATCGAATGGAGATATTTGGTCATGGGCTTCCTCGGATGGTTTTGCCGCTCCTCTCTATCACTCATTCAAAAACGGTTCATCGACGATCCTGCACAACTCGTCGCAGATACTCAGGGAGGACAGGATGTGCGACGAGACGGGCGGAAACGGGCTGACGGGTTCGGCCAACAGGCGGTGGTTCGGGACGGCGGCGATCGCTGCGTTCGGCATGATGGCAGGCGGGTACCTGCTCGGCGACGGGTTGCTGCGCGCGAAAGAGGCGGAACGTTCGGTCACCGTGCGCGGACTGGCCGAGCGCGACGTGACTGCCGATCTAGCGACCTGGACGATCTCCTATTCAGCCTCCTCCACCAGTCTCGCCAGCGCGCAGGCCAAGGCGCGTTCGGACACCGATGCGATCGAAACCTTCTTCGCTGATCTCGGCTTTTCCGAAGATGCGCTCCAGCCGACCGGGGCGAACGTGTCAAGCTACACCAATGACGGCATCACCACCTACACGGTGCGCCAGCGCCTTGCCCTGCGGACCGACGACATCGCCCGCGCGCAAAAGGCTGTCGCGCGGCAATTCGATCTCGTGGGGCGCGGGGTGTTCCTGGAGGAAGGTTCGGGCATGAGCTATGCCTTTACCCGGCTCAACGACATCAAGCCGGAAATGGTCGCAGAAGCGACCCGAGACGCCCGCGCCGCCGCGCAGCAATTCGCCCAGGATTCGGGCGCGAGGGTCGGCTCGATCAAGGACGCGACGCAGGGCTATTTCTCGATCGAGGCGCGCGACGGCGAGAGCGGCGGCTGGGGCCAGTCTGACAGCCCCTACAAGAAGGTCCGCGTGGTCACGACCGTCAGCTTCACGCTCGACTGAGCGGTTCAGAAATAGGCGGTCAGCGTGCCGAGGATCGTGCCCGAAGTCGGATTGAATGCGCCGGGCGAAGCGACATCGTCGGCCGCGTCGACATAGGCGACCCCCAGGACCAGCGGGGTGTCACGGATCGCCCAGTCCGCGCCAAGCGACCAGTCGAATGACACGCTCTCGCCCGCGAAATCGATCGCCCCGTCGGTGTAGCCGAGATGCGCGTTCACTGTCACCGGTGTCCCCGGCACCCCTGCCGACAGGTCGGTGTAGACATAGAGGTTGTCGCGCCTGAGGCCCCCGAACTGGAGCCCGTCCTCGCCCACGTCCCAGGCTGCCCCGACCGTCGCCTGCGCCGGTCCCAGCGTGAAACCGACCGAGCCGTAGAGTTCGAGATAGTCGAAATCGCCCTCCGGCGCGTCGGGAAAGGTGTAGGCGATGACGCCGAGATTGGCGCTCAGCCCTTCCGCGACATCGCCGCTCCAGCCGGCATAGAAATCGAGTTCGAGCCCGCCATAGCCGGTGGTCTCGTCATCGAGAGTGGACGCGAAGGTGCCCGCGTAAAAGCCCGTATCGTGGAACAGGTCGATCCCGCCCTGCACTGCCGGGTCGCCGCCCGAAAGATCGACGCCGCGAAACCGGTATTCGCTCGCCAGTGTCGCATTGGCGGTAATGGTGAAACCCTGGCCCGAGATCGCGCTGGCCGTATTGTTTGCTTCGCGACCCTCACCGATGCCGGAGCGGGCCTTGATCGGGATAACCGGGTCCTGGGCGTCCGGCCCCTCGTGCGGAAGTTCCTCGCCGGCAGGGGCGGCGAAGGCGGGCGCCGCAGCAAGAGCCATGGGAATGAAGGCGGCTGCAACCAGCCGTTGTGCTGCGCCGAGCGGGCGCCCCGCGCAGTCGCCGCCTCGCGCCGGCGCGCTCGCCCGGCCTTTCAGGTTCATCGACCGATTTCCGGAATCTCGCCTCAAGACCCATTCCCCTGTTTCACAATCCTCTTCGCCCCGACGGGCCCTTAGCATGCGCTTAGAGAGAACGTGGCCTAGCAGACCCTGCTCAGCGACGAATTGTGCGATCCGTGCGGGCGAGTGCACGCCCTGCTCAGTTGCCGTTAAGCCGCATGCCGCCTAATGGCCGTGCATGACCACACGATCCGATCCGGCTGCTTTACCCCCTAGCCCGAAACGGGGCGAGCGCCCAGGGATTGTGCCCATATCATCCGGCAGGGCACCCGGGCGGGAGCTTTTGCGTCCGCTTGCCCAGCCCTCCCGCAATCGTTTTCCGCGAAATCCCATCTGCCGCCAGGACCCATGCTGAACGCGCTCAAGGACCTTTTCCGATCCGCTCCCTCGCCCACCGCCCCGCGCGTTCCGGCTGGAACGCGCTATTACGTCATCGGCGACGTTCACGGGCGGCTCGACCTGTTCGAGGCGATGATGGACGCGATCGAGGCGGATATTTCGCGGGACGGCGATGCCGAGGCGCGCATCATCCTGCTCGGCGACCTTGTCGATCGCGGACCGGACAGCGCCGGCGTGATCGCAGCGGCGCGCGAATGGCAGAGCAGGCGCAATGTCCGCGTCCTTGCCGGCAATCACGAGGAAATGTTCCTCCAGGCCTTCGAAAAGCCGGAAATTCTGCGCCATTTCCTCAAGCATGGGGGACGCGAAACGATCCTGTCCTACGGCCTGTCGCGCAAGCGTTTCAACACGCTCGAGCTCGATGAATTGTTCGCGATGCTGCCCCGCCTCGTTCCGCCGGAGGAGCGGGAATATATCGCCTCCTTCGAGGAAATGATCGTCGCGGGCGATTATGTCTTCGTCCATGCCGGGGTCGACCCCGGCAAGCCGCTTGAGGCTCAGAACCGCAATGACCTGCTCTGGATTCGCGATCGCTTCCTCGATCACGACGGCCCGCTCGAGAAGGTCGTGGTGCACGGGCACACGATTTTCGACCGGGTTATGGATTGCGGCAACCGGATCGGGATTGATACTGGCGCTTTCCGCTCGGGTGTGCTTACGGCGCTGGTGCTCGAAGCCGACCAGAAGCGAATCATGCAGGCCTGCCAGCAGGATGACGGGCCGATCGAGACCTTCCACGGCGACCGGGCACGTTAGCGGCGCGCAGACGGCGCGAGCGCAGGGCACGGACGACACGCGGGCGCCGCAGTCTCGCCGAGGGGAACGAATTCGATGAAAATCGCGATGGTGGGTTCGGGCTATGTCGGCCTCGTGTCGGGCGCCTGTTTTGCCGATTTCGGACACGATGTCGTGTGCATCGACAAGGACCAGAGCAAGATCGACCGCCTGCATGACGGGATCATGCCGATCTACGAGCCCGGGCTCGACGCGCTGGTCGAAAACAATGTGCGCGCCGGAAGGCTCTCTTTCACGACCAGCCTCGCCGAAGCGATTGCCGACGCAAGTGCCATCTTCATCGCCGTCGGCACGCCGAGCCGCAGGGGCGACGGCCACGCCGACCTGACCTTCGTTCATGCGGTCGCGCGCGAAGTGGGCGAGAACCTGTCGGGTGATGCCGTCATCGTGACCAAGTCGACCGTGCCGGTCGGAACCGGTGACGAAGTCGAGCGGATCATCGGCGAGACGGGCACTTCGCACCGTTTCAGCGTCGTCTCCAATCCCGAATTCCTGCGCGAAGGCGCGGCGATCGGCGATTTCAAGCGCCCCGACCGCATCGTGATCGGGGCGGAGGACGATTTCGGCCGCGACATCATGCGCGAGGTCTATCGCCCGCTCTTCCTCAACGAATCGCCGATCCTTTTCACCAGCCGCCGCACCAGCGAACTGATCAAGTACGCCGCCAACGCCTTCCTCGCGACCAAGATCACCTTCATCAACGAAATGGCGGACCTGTGCGAGAAGGTCGGCGCCAACGTACAGGATGTCGCGCGCGGGATAGGGATGGACAATCGTATCGGGCCGAAATTCCTCCACGCCGGGCCCGGCTATGGCGGATCGTGCTTTCCCAAGGACACGCTTGCGCTGCTCAAGACGGCAGAGGATTATGACAGCCCGACCCGCATCGTCGAGGCCGTGGTCAAGACCAATGACAGCCGCAAGCGGGCGATGGGCCGCAAGGTGCTCGAGGCGCTCGGCGGGGCCGAAGCCGCTCGTGGAAGGAAGGTCGCGCTGCTTGGCCTGACGTTCAAACCGAACACGGACGACATGCGCGATTCGCCCTCGATCGCGATTGCCCAGACGCTGAGCGATGCCGGGGTCGAGCTTGCCGCCTTCGATCCCGAAGGCATGGAACTTGCCCGCCCGCTGATGCCCGAGGTGACGATGTGCGCCGATCCCTATGAGGCGATCACCGGGGCGGATGCGACCGTGATCGTAACCGAATGGGATGCCTTTCGCGCGCTCGACCTCAAGCGGGTAAGAGAACTAGCGAATGCGCCGGTTCTGGTCGACCTGCGCAACATCTACCATCCCGAGGATGTGCGTGCCGCAGGGTTTGCCTATACCAGCGTCGGGCGCCTCTAGCTGCCCACGGTCTACAGACCGAGCCAGTGGCGCCGGTTGCCGGGCCGCGCTAGGCTCGCAAGGGTCACCGCCAGGACGAGCGCGCCGCTTGCCATGCAGGCGATGGCGATGATCTCGGCCTGCTGCCCGCCGCGGAAATAGATCGCCGACAGCGCCCAGCAGAACACCAGCGCGTACCACGGATTGCCCTTGCTGCGTGCGATCGCCAATGCGGCGACCAGCCCCCCGATGCCGACCATGACTGCCGCTGCGAGCGGATTGGCGAAGCCGCCCCCGACGCCGTGATAGACAAGGCTCGCCGAGATGTTGACGATGCTCGCGGCCGTCAGCCACGCTGCGAGCGCGCTCAGCACGAGGCCTGCGAACCAGCGCTCGCCCGCCGACAGCGTCTTCGCCAGTGCAAGCGCGCGCAGGCAGGCAAGCAGCCCGGCAAGCGAAACGAGGATGATCGCCGCAGATACGAAGGTGAGATTGGCAAACTGGGTGTAGGTCGCCCATACGCCCTGTGCGGCGAGCGCAATTGCGGCCGGCCAGGCGATCCGCGCAAGCAGGGCATTGTCGCGATGCGCGGGCAGCGCCTGCCAGATCGCGAAGACCGCGCTGCCGAGGAAAAGCGGCCCCCAGATCGCGAAGGCCCAGCCCGATGGCGTGATCAGCGTGCGCACGCTGTCCGAACGATCACCGATCTGTTCGCCAAAGCCCAGATCGGGCAGAAAGGTTGCCCCGATCTGCACCACCACCGCGAGGATCACGGCAATGCGCTGGACGAGCGGGCGAGTGGGGGGAGCAAGGCTTGTCATGGCGGCACGATGGCGCATCGCGCACCGGAACGACAGCACGAAAAAGCAAAATATCAGGGGGCCGATAAGCCGGGTTCTGTGCCGCGCGCGGTATTCCGCAAGGGAACCTGCCGCGTGGTGGCAGCCATTCATCTGGGCCGCCCGTTGCCGGACGGCTCTAGCAGCCAACCCGGGCCTCTCGGGGCGAAACACCCCTGTCCCGGATCGATCCGGGACACGAGGCCCCTATTTGGCCTTGCTCCGGGTGGGGTTTGCCATGCGGACGCCGTTGCCGGAGCCCCGGTGCGCTCTTGCCGCACCCTTTCACCCTTGCCTGTGCGCTTTAGGCGCCATCGGCGGTATACTCTCTGTGGCACTTTCCCTGAATGCCGACCCGAAGACCGACACCCGGCGGGCGTTACCCGCCACCCTCGTTTCGTGGAGCCCGGACTTTCCTCGCACCTCGCGGTACGCGGCTGCCTGGCCCCCTGACAAGGCTCATATAGGCGGAAAATGCGCGGGGCGGTAGGGCCTTGGCGCTTCGGAGGCCCTTATCGGGTCAGGCCGCGGTCGCGGTCGAGCAGAAGCTGGAACAGGATCGCCCCCACCTGCCCGTCGATCACCCCGTCGATGATCTCGGGCCGCCAGCGCCGCTGGAACGCTTCGACCGCCGCGGTCGCATCGGTGATGTCGTAGCCGAACCGCTCGAGCGCGAGCATGAAGGCCCCGTCATTCTGGAACGGGTCGCCGAGCTCGAGCTTTTCCGGCTTCGGCAGGCAAAGTCCATATTCCGCCAGCCGGTCCCACGGGAACAGCTCGCCCGGGTCGAGCTTGCGCGCGGGCGCGACATCGGAATGGCCGACCACATTGGCTCGCGGGATGTCGTAGTCCTCGATGATAGCCGCCAGCAGCGGGACGAGCGAATTGATCTGCGCTTCGCTGAATTCGCGGTACCCCCCTGCATGACCGGGATGATCGAGCTCGATCCCGATGCTCGCCGAATTGACGTCGGTGATCCCGCGCCAGCACGAAACGCCCGCATGCCAGGCCCGCCTGGCTTCCGCCACGAGCTGGGTCACGGTCCCGGTCTCGCTGATGAGGTAATGCGCCGAGACTTCGCTTTCGGGATTGATGAGCTTGCCCAGCGCCTGTTCGACCGGCTGCATCTCGGTATAGTGCAGCACGACCATAGTGATGGGCAGCTGGCGTTTGCCGAAATTGGGAGACGGTACGACCGCATGGACCAGTTCCCCTTCGCGCATGCCTTCGGGAAGGCTGCCGCGCGGGGCTGGTGGAGCGGCGCTCATCCGATCATTCCCTCGGGCTCGGGAATCACCGCACCCAGCACCAGGGCGTCGTCCGCAAGGCGGTATTGCAGGCCCCCGCCGAGTTCCTCGGCGAGCACCGCGATCATGTGCGCGGCCGCCGTCCGGCTGGTGAGTTCGCCCGCGCCGAGTTCGCCCTGCAAAGCGCGTCCGATCGTCTCGTCGAAGGCGATCCGCGGCCCCGTCGCGCGCGCCACGATCTCGACATTGCCCTCGAGCCGCTCGGCCCCGATATCCAGCCGCCCGCCGCGCACCAGCGCATCGAGAGCGATCTGGGCCAGGTTGAGCAGGACCTTGATCGCGGGCTTGGGAAGAGTGTTCTCGGCCATCGCCCAGTTGACCTCGATCTTCTTGGCATCGCCCGCAAGCGCGCTGATCACCTGCTGCGCCTCCTCGATCGGGACGCTGTCGCCGAACCCGCCTGCCGCCCCGAAGGCGAGGCGGAAGAACTTCAGCTTGTCCGTGCTGATCTTCGCGCTCGCCTCGAGCAGCTCGACGCAGCGTTCACGCATTTCCGGGTCGTTTTCGTCGGCAAGCAGTTCGAGCCCGTTGGACAGCGCTCCGACCGGCGAGAGCAGGTCGTGGCAAAGGCGCGAACACAGGAGAGAGGCAAGATCGGTCTGCGAAATCATAGGCGCGACCTTAGCCATCGATTATCGTGCTGGAAAGCGTCTCGAAACCGCCTTCCACCGCGCGGAAGAAAGCGAGTTCTCCCTCACCGCAGATCGCCCACACCCGGCCGTCGGATGCCGCCTGGGCGCGGTCGGTCGAAGAGGGTTCGGCAGGGCCTACGGGGTGCGAATGGAAATAGCCCACGATCTGCGGACCGCCGCTGCGTGCGGTGCGATGTGCGTCGATCAGCGCCTGCGGGTCGATTTCGAACCGGCGCGCGGGCCGATCATGGACATTGGCCGTCTGCGAGAATGCCTCGATCCGCTCGCCAGCACCAAGCAGGATCCCGCAGGCCTCGTTCGGATGCGCCGCACGCGCCGCTGCCAGCATCGCGTCCGCCGCCTCTCTTGTCACCTCAAGTCCCATGGCGCATGGCCCTAGCCGTGTCGAAGCGCGAAATCATCACCGGCACGATTGCCGCTCCCGCCCGGCTCGACAAGGCCCTTGCCGAGGCGAGCGGGCTTTCGCGCGCGCGGGTGCAGGCGCTGATCGGCGAAGGTGCGGTCGAAATCGGCGACGCGACGGCGACCAGCGCCTCGGCCAAGGTCGCCGCCGGAACGCCGTTTCGCATCGCCCTGCCCCCTGCCGCCGAGGCAGAGGCATGCCCGCAGGCGATCCCGCTCGTCATCGCATACGAGGACGATCATCTGATCGTCGTCGACAAGCCCGCCGGCATGGTGGTCCACCCAGCCGCCGGAAATGCAGACGGTACGCTCGTCAATGCGCTGCTACACCATTGCAGCGGGAGCCTGTCAGGGATCGGCGGGGTCGCGCGCCCCGGCATCGTCCACCGGATCGACAAGGACACCTCCGGGCTTCTCGTCGTTGCTAAGACCGACGCGGCGCACGAAGGTCTTGCCGCGCAATTCGCCCAGCATTCGGTGCATCGCCGCTATCTCGCCGTCACCGCCGGACATCCGCGCCCTGCGGCGGGGACGATCGAGGGGCGGATCGGGCGTTCCGACGCGAATCGCAAGAAGATGGCGGCGCTCGATCCGAAATCGACGCGCGGCAAGCATGCGGTGACGCACTACCAGACACTCGAAGGGCTGGGGCACGCGGCGCTCGTCGAATGCCGGCTCGAAACCGGACGCACCCACCAGGTGCGCGTTCACTGTGCGTCAATCGGCCATGCGCTATTGGGAGATCCACTCTACGGGAGCACTCCCAGACCGCTAAGACCCCTGCTCGCCCGGCTTGGTTTCGCCCGCCAGGCGCTGCACGCGGCGGAGTTGGGTTTCATGCACCCGGTCTTGCGCAAAAACGTCCAGTTTAGGAGCGATTTGCCGCCCGACATGCAGGAACTGATCGACGAATTGGATCGTTTTGATCGATGAAAAGCGCACACAATCGCGCATTCTTCGTGTATAACCTGCCCTCGTGACCCAATCGGCCGGATGCCCATCAGGGGTCCGGCAAAAGCGGTCGACAACAGAAAGGTCCGTCAAACGTGAGCACTACCAAGACCCAGTCGGTCCCGGCGCTCAGCGGAGAGCAGAGCCTCAACCGCTACCTGTCCGAGATCAAGAAGTATCCTGTTCTCACGGCCGAGCAGGAATATATGCTGGCCAAGCGTTACCAGGAACATGAGGATCCCGAAGCCGCCGCGCAACTGGTCTCGAGCCACCTGAGGCTCGTGGCGAAGATCGCGATGGGCTATCGCGGCTACGGCCTGCCCGTCTCCGACCTCATTTCCGAAGGAAACGTTGGGCTGATGCAGGGCGTCAAGAAATTCGAACCCGATCGCGGCTTCCGCCTCGCGACCTACGCAATGTGGTGGATCAAGGCGTCCATCCAGGAATTCATCCTGCGCAGCTGGTCGCTCGTGAAAATGGGCACGACCGCGGCGCAGAAGAAGCTGTTTTTCAACCTTCGCCGGATGAAGAAGCAGCTCGAAGCCTATGAGGACACCGATCTCAGCCCCGAGGACGTGAAGAAGATCGCAACCGATCTTGGCGTTCCCGAGCAGGAAGTCGTGAACATGAACCGCCGGATGATGATGGGCGGCGACGGCTCGCTCAACACGCCGATGAGGAATGGTGAGGAAGGCTCGGGCGAATGGCAGGACTGGCTGACCGATGACGGCCCGTTGCAGGACGAACTCGTCGCCGACGCCGAGGAAGCCGACGTGCGTCACGAGATGCTCATCGAGGCGATGGAATCGCTGAACGAGCGTGAGAAGCACATCCTCACCGAACGGCGCCTGACGGAAAAGCCGCAGACGCTCGAGGAACTCAGCCAAGTCTACGATGTCAGCCGCGAACGCATCCGCCAGATCGAGGTGCGCGCCTTCGAAAAGCTGCAGAAGGCGATGCAACGGATCGCGGGAGAGCGCCTGCTTCCAGGCGTCGCGTAAGCGTTCGTCGGACGCCGAAACACAATGGCCCTCCCCGGTTCGCGCCGGGGAGGGTTTTGTCTTTGAAAGCGGTGCGGGCCGCACTATTGCCTCGTCATGGCTCTAACCCTAGCGCGTCTGGTCGCGAAGATCATCGCCGGCTTCATCGCGCTCACGCTGCTGCTGGTGCTCGCCTTCAAGTGGATCCCGGTGCCCGTCACCGCGACCATGGTGATGGATGAACACGGCATCACGAAGGACTGGGAAACCCTCGCCAACATCGACCCAAACCTCGTCCACGCCGTGATCGCGGCGGAGGATTCCAAGTTCTGCGAACATTCGGGCTTCGACACGGAAGCGATCGAGCAGGCGCTGGCGGAACGCGAGGAAACGGGGCGCGTGCGCGGGGCCTCCACGATCAGCCAGCAGACCGCGAAGAACGTCTTCCTGTGGCAGGGCGGCGGCTGGTTCAGGAAAGCGTTCGAGGCGTGGTTCACCTTCTGGATCGAGCTTGTATGGTGCAAGGCGCGTATCATGGAGGTCTACCTCAACGTCGCCGAGACCGGGATCGGCACATACGGCGCGGAGGCCGGGGCGCAGCGCTATTTCGGCCATCCCGCCGCCCGCCTGACCCCGGACGAGGCCAGCCGGATGGCCGCAGCGCTTCCCAGTCCGAAAAAGCGCGAGGTCCGCAATCCCGGCGGCTGGCTCGCCCGGCATGGCAATTCGATCGAGCGGCGTATCGTGATCGTGAAGCGTGACGGGCTCGCCGCCTGCGTCTATGAATGAGCGTGATGGGTCTCGCACACTCACATGACTATTCGCACGGCCAGGCCGGTCATGCGCATTCGCACGGGCACGGGCACGGGCATCCGCACGCCCACGCGCCGAAGGATTTCGGCGCCGCCTTCGCGATCGGCGTCGCACTCAACACGGTGTTCGTCGTGGTCGAAGCGGCGGCCGGATGGCTCTACGATTCCATGGCGCTCATCGCGGACGCGGGGCACAACCTGTCGGATGTGCTCGCCCTGCTGCTTGCCTGGGCCGCCGCCGAGGCGGCGAAGCGCCCGCCGCAGGGCCGCTTTACCTATGGCTTCAAGAGCTCCACGATCCTCGCCGCGATCGCCAACGCGCTGCTGCTCGCCATCGCGATCGGGGCGATCCTTATCGAGACCGCCCACCGCCTGTTCGAACCTTCCGAGCCGCAGGGCATGGTCATGGCGATCGTCGCCGGGATCGGAGTTGCGATCAACACGTTGACTGCCTTGCTGTTCATGCGCGGTCAGGAAGACCTGAACATCAAGGGGGCTTATCTTCACATGGCGGCCGATGCGCTCGTCTCTTTGGGAGTGGTAATCGCGGGGCTCGCGATCCTCTTTACGGGGTTCTGGTGGATCGATCCGCTCACCAGCCTCGCCATCCTCGCGGTGATCGCATGGGGAACCTGGGGGCTCGCGCGCGACAGCGTGAAGCTTGGCCTCAATGCCGCGCCCGCGAATATCGATGTCGATGAAGTGCGCGCCCATCTGCGCGCGCTCGACGGGGTGGAAGCGGTGCACGACCTGCATGTCTGGCCGATGTCCACCACCGAAACCGCGCTCACCGCCCATCTCGTCATGCCGCGCCAGCAAGGCTCGGACAGCTTCCTGCGCGAGGCCGCCCGTTCGCTCAGGGATCGCTTCGGCATCGGCCATTCGACCATCCAGGTAGAGCGCGACGAAAGCGCCGCCTGCGAGCACCCCTGCTGATGGCGCGGCGCGTGCCTTCGCAAGACGAGGCGGACCTCCCGCCCGACGAGGCCGCGATCGCGCGCGAAAATCTGCGCGCGGCGATGGTCCGCCTCGCCGATGGTGACAGCGCGGCGCTCGAGGAGATTTACGCTGCGACACGGGTGAAGCTATACGGGATATGCCTGCGTATCTTGGGCGACAGAAAGGAAGCCGAGGACGCCTTGCAGGACGTCTATGTCAATCTGTGGCAGCGGGCCGACCGCTATGACCCGACCCGCGCGAGCCCGATATCGTGGCTGGCCACCTTCGCGCGCAACCGCGCGGTGGACCGGCTGCGCACGGGCAAGGTGCGCGGCGGGGCCGTACCCGTGGAGGAGGCGGCACCGCTTCCCGACGAGACCCCGCTTGCCGACGATCTTCTCATCGATGCGGAACGCGCGGCGAGAGTCCATTCCTGCCTCGAAACGCTCGACGAGAACGCGGCAACGCAGATCCGCGCGGCCTTTTTCGACGGGTTCACCTATGCCGAACTGGCAGATCGCTCCGGCGTGCCGCTGGGCACCATGAAGAGCTGGATACGGCGCGGCCTCATCCGCCTGCGCGAATGTCTGGAGAAGAGCGAATGAGCGCCGGGGAAACCATGCGCGGCAGTGCCCCCGGAGGCGAGCCGGTGCTTGCTGCGGAATATGCGCTCGGCCTGCTCGAAGGCGAAGCGCTGCTCACCGCGCGCGGTCGCGTGGCGAGCGATCCCGATTTCGCCGCCGCCGTCCGGCAATGGGAGGAACGTCTCGCCCCGCTGCTCGACGAGGTGCCCGCCGCCATGCCATCGAGCGAGGTATGGCAGCGGATCGAGGCTCGGGTGAACGCTCTAAAGGCCGTCAAGGCCGAGGCCGAGCTCGCGGGTGGCGGAGCTTCGGCGGCGAATGTCGTCGAATTGCAGGACCGCGCGCGCCGCTGGCAATGGACGGCCGGGCTGACCTCGCTCGCCGCGGCGGTTGCGCTCGCACTGCTCGTGTTCTCTCCCGATAATGCGCCCGCACCCGGCCCTGTTGCGCCAGAGCAAGCTCCCGCCCTTGCCGAGGCCGATCCGTTGGTCGCGACCGTGCCGATCGGCGACACCGGCCTGCGGCTCGACGTGACCTACATCCCCGAAAGCGAGCGCATGGTCATCGCCGCGATCGGACTTTCGGCCGACGGCGTGCATGACCACGAATTGTGGCTCGCCCCTCCGGACGGAGGCGACCTGCAATCTCTGGGCGTCGTGGCCCCGGGCGAGATCCGCAGCATGAAACTGCCTGAAACCATCGGTCGCAACCTCGCCGAAGGAGCGGGGCTGGTGCTCACCCGCGAACCGATCGGCGGCAAGCCCGAAGGCATGGACGCAGGACCTGTTGTCGCCCAGGGCTCCTTCACCGAAGTTTGATCCGTTCCCGGCACGGCCGGGCGCGAATGAGACACACGGCATCGCGCAAATCCCCGATTTTCCCGACGAATTCTCCGCTGGCCGCATCCGGTCCGCCCCCCGATGCGTAGATTCCGCGCAAGATCGGGAGGGCTTGCGCAAACAAGGAGAGTTTCACATGCGCCATATCCCCAGCACGATCAAAGCCGCCGCTTTTGCGGCCGTCGCCTCGGCCACCGGCCTCGCCGCCGTGACTGCCGTCCCGGCCGCAGCCGACCATCACATGGAAAAGGAAGCCGGCACGATCGTCGACATCGCCAAGAGCACCGGCATGCACGATACGCTAGTGCAGGCCGTAGTCGCCGCCGAGCTTGCCGAGACCCTATCCGGTCCCGGCCCGATCACCGTCTTCGCACCGGTGGACGATGCGTTTGCCGCGCTGCCGGACGGCACGGTCGAAACGCTGCTCAAGCCCGAAAACAAGGGTGCGCTGCAGGCAGTACTGACCTATCACGCGGTGGCGGGGAAAGTTACCAGCGCCGATCTCATGAACCTTATCCGCCAAGGCGGCGGCTCGGCCACGATCGAGACCGTCCAGGGCGGCACGCTCACCGCCATGCCGATGGGCGACAACATCGTCATCACCGACGCGCGCGGACGCCAGACCAAGGTCGTCAAGGCCAATGTCGAGGCCTCGAACGGCGTGGTCCATGTCACCGACGGCGTTTTCCTGCCCGGCTGATCGACCGACCCGAAAGGCTTGCGTCGCCTCACCCTTACCTCCCACCCGGGGCGACGCGGACCGCGCCCCGTCCGGCTTTTCCTCCAGGCCGGGCGGGGCCTTTTCGTTTCGCAGCCGCGCCCGTGGCTGCATCCGGAACCCCGAACCGCGCCGAGTGGTGGGAAGAGCGCGGCAGGGCGCCTAAGCAGGTCTGAACCCTTACAGGGGCCCATGCATTGATAGGGAAAGGGCGGCGTTAGGCCGCCTGCCAACCCATACAAAGGACCATTGCGATCTTGCTGCCCCTGACCGTCAAGACATTCTTCAACGCCGCTACCGTCGGCACAGTCTACCTGATCGCCGACGCGGTCGTCTGACGAACGGACAGGCGGCACGCCTCCACTGGTGAGCCGGAAAGCAGAAACGGAACGGACCAAAGGCGTCGTCCTGTTCCCCCCCTCCCCCCCCTGAGGGCGGCGCCGAATGCAGCCCCGTCCGGCCTGAACGGCCCGGGCGGGGTTGTCTTTTTGCGTCGTCTTTGTGCTGTAGTCAGCCTAGGGCCCTGCGTGCCGCGGCTTCGGCGTGCAGCGCGGTGGTCTCGAACAAAGGGAGCGCGCTGTCTGCGGGGCCGATCAGCAGCGCGATTTCGGTGCAGCCGAGCACCACGCCCTCGACCCCGCGTGAGGCGAGCCGTTCGATCGCCGCGCGATAGGCTGCGCGCGAGCTTTCGAGGAAAAGCCCTGCCACCAGTTCCTCGTAGATGACGCGGTGGATTTCGGCGCGATCCTCGGCCTCTGGCACAATGACCGTAAGCCCCGCAGCTTCGAGCCGCTCGCGATAGAACGCCTGCTCCATCGTGAAGGCGGTGCCGATTAGCGCGATCCGGTCGCACCCTGCCGCGCGGATCGCTTCGGCCGTTGGGTCGCAGATATGCAGCAGGTCGAGCCGCGTCGCCGCCTCGATCCGATCGGCAAGCTTGTGCATGGTGTTGGTGGCAAGGATGAGGAAATCGGCCCCTGCCGCTTCGAGCCGGCGTGCGCTTGCGGCCAACATCTCACCGAGTGCGTCCCAGTCACCTGCCCTCTGCAGCGGTTCCACCTCGCCGAAATCCATGCTCTCCATGACGATGCGCGCCGAATGGGGTGAGCCGAGGCGGTCGCGGACGGCGCGGTTGATGAGAGCATAATATTGCGCGGAGCTTTCCCAGCTCATCCCGCCGATCATGCCGATGGTGCGCATCAGGCGGCGGTCAGCGCAGCGAGCGATCCCAGCGCCGGGTAAGCCGCAGCGCGAAAATCTGGCTTATGAACATGGCGATCCCGGTTCCGACGACGACGATGGTGGGTTCTCCGCTCGCTGCCTCGCCCTCGACAAGGAGGGCGATGGCGATGGCAGCACCGGCGATGAACATCAACAACATCGGTGGGAGGAACAGCGCGAGCGGGCGCGGGTCGAGCCGGACGGGGCGTCCCGTCAGGCTGAACAGGCCGGGAAGGCGGTCGTGGTGGCGGAACTCGCGATCAGCGGCGAGCGCCACGCCCCAGCTTGCCAAAGAGAACGGCGCCGCCGTGGCAATCGGCAGCCCCGCCTCCATCTTAAGCAGCCGCTTCCTTCTTCTCGCTCTCGTGAACGAGGATCGGGGCCTTTTCGCCCTTCACGACCTCGGCGTCGATCACGACCTCGGACACGCCTTCCATGTCGGGCAGGTCGAACATCGTGTCGAGCAGGATCGCTTCGACGATCGAGCGCAGACCGCGCGCACCCGTCTTCCGCTTGATTGCGCGTTCAGCGATTTCCTTGAGCGCGTCGTCGGTGAAGGTGAGGTCGACGTCCTCGAGCTCGAACAGCTTGCTGTACTGCTTGACGATGGCGTTCTTCGGCTCGGTCAGGATCGTCACCAGCGCATCGACGTCGAGGTCGTGAAGGGTCGCGATCACCGGCAGGCGGCCGACGAATTCGGGGATCAGGCCGAACTTGAGAAGATCCTCGGGCTCGCTCTTTTCAAGGAGCTCCCCGACCTTGCGCTTGTCCGGATCGGCGACGTGCGCGCCGAAGCCGATCGAACGCTTCTGCAGGCGATCGGCGATGATCTTGTCCAGACCCGCAAAGGCGCCGCCGCAGATGAACAGGATGTTGGTCGTGTCGACCTGGAGGAATTCCTGCTGCGGATGCTTGCGCCCGCCCTGCGGCGGAACGGAAGCGGTGGTGCCTTCCATCAGTTTGAGGAGGGCCTGCTGCACGCCTTCGCCCGACACGTCGCGGGTGATCGAGGGGTTTTCGGCCTTGCGGGTGATCTTGTCGATCTCGTCGATATAGACAATGCCGTGCTGCGCCTTTTCGACGTTGTAGTCGGACGCCTGAAGCAGCTTGAGAATGATGTTCTCCACGTCCTCGCCCACGTAACCGGCCTCGGTCAGAGTGGTCGCATCGGCCATGGTGAACGGCACGTCGAAGGTACGCGCCAGCGTCTGGGCGAGCAAAGTCTTGCCGGTCCCGGTCGGCCCGACAAGCAGGATGTTCGACTTGGCAAGTTCGACCTCGCCCGCCTTTCCGGAGTGCTTGAGCCGCTTGTAATGGTTGTGCACCGCGACCGCGAGGTTCCGCTTGGCGCTATTCTGGCCGATCACGTAATCGTTCAGCGTCTCGAAGATTTCCTTCGGGGTTGGGACCTCGCCTTCCTTCTTTCCGGCGATCCCGGCCTTGGTCTCCTCGCGGATGATGTCGTTGCACAGCTCCACGCATTCGTCGCAGATGAACACGGTGGGGCCGGCGATGAGCTTGCGAACTTCGTGCTGCGACTTGCCGCAGAAGCTGCAATAGAGGGTGCTCTTGCTGTCAGATCCGCTCAATTTGGTCATTCCTGTCGTCCTGGGCGCCGCACGCGAAAGCGGTTCTTTGCGTGAGGATTCGCCGAGTGTATCTGTCCGCGCGCATGAATCAACACATGCGGCGATGATTTTGCATCCACACAGGTGGAGTTAATCCGCACGGAGCCGCACCGATGGCATGGCGTCCGCCTGTGCGTGCCAGGGCGGAACGCGTCTCCGCCCTTTCGTTCATGTCCCCGCCCTGCGGCGCCTGTCGTCGCGCCGCGACGCGGAGTGAGGGAGCGACTCCGGCTTATTCCGGAGCGCCGCCCGAGCCTTCCGCGTCGCCCTCTTCCTCGGATTCGGGGCGGGTTTCGAAGACCTTGTCTACAATCCCGAACTTCTGCGCTTCCTCGGCTTCGAGGAAAGTGTCGCGATCCATCGCCCTCTCGATCTCGTCGAGGCTCTGCCCCGTATACTTGACATAGAGGTCGTTCATCCGCGCCTTGATGCGCAATATCTCGCGCGCCTGAATCTCGATGTCGGAGGCCATGCCGCGCGCGCCCCCCGACGGCTGGTGGACCATGATCCGCGCATTGGGAAGCGCGATCCGCATGCCCGGTTCGCCCGCCGCCAGCAGGAAACTGCCCATCGAGGCGGCCTGACCCATGCACACGGTCGAGACCCGCGGCTTGATGTACTGCATTGTGTCGTGGATCGCCATGCCGGCCGTCACCACCCCGCCGGGCGAGTTGATGTACATGCTGATCGGCTTCGAGGGGTTCTCGCTTTCGAGGAACAGCAGCTGGGCGGTGATGAGCGAGGCCATCCCGTCTTCCACCTGACCGGTAACGAAGACGATTCGCTCGCGCAGCAGGCGCGAGAAGATGTCGAAGCTGCGTTCGCCCCGGCTGGTCTGCTCCACCACGACGGGCACGAGCGCGCCGGTCAGCGGATCGCGCGTGAATTGGCCCTGAGTGCCGAAGGTTTCGCCCTTGTCGCCGAGCAGATCGATCATCGTCGTGAAGTCCTTCCCTTTGTTCCGGCCTCGCTATGTCGGAGTGTGGGGGGCAATTTCAAGGGGTTTGACCACGCGCCCTTCCGAAACTTCGTGTCCGAAATGGTCTTGCCCGCACACGCGATCCGGGCAATCCATGGATCCATGCGCTCCAGGACCCTGTTTTCGCTCGCCGCGCTCTGCGCTTTTGCCGTCGCTCCGATGTCTTTGGCCCAGCGCGGCCCCACCCCCGATTTCGACGCGCTCGGCGATATCGGCGCGCGTGTGGAGCGGATCAGGCAGTATGATGACGGCCCCGAAGGCATCAATGCGGTAATCGCCTATTCGCACACGGCCGGATTCAAGGCGCGCGATCAGGTCGGGGTCGGCCTCCTGAAAGGCCGCAGTGTCCTGGTGAAGGACAATATCGAGACCGAGGAATGGCCGACCACCGCCGGCAGCCTCGCGCTGGCGGAGAATTTCACTCGCCGCGATGCGCCGCTGATCGCAAACCTGCGCCGCAATGGCGGTGTCGTGCTGGGCAAGACCAACCTGTCCGAATGGGCGAACATCCGCTCGGATTTCTCGACCAGCGGGTGGAGCGCGGTGGGCGGGCTCACCCGCAATCCTCACGCCATCGACCGTAACGCCTGCGGCTCGTCCTCGGGTAGCGGCGCGGCGGTGGCGGCGGGCATGGCCTGGGGCGCAATCGGGACCGAAACCAATGGCTCGATCACCTGCCCGGCCAGCGTCAACGGCATTGTCGGCTTCAAGCCGAGCGTCGGCCTCGTCAGCCGAACCCATGTTGTGCCGATCTCCTCGACGCAGGACACGGCCGGGCCGATGACGCGCACCGTCCACGACGCAGCGCTGCTGCTTTCGGCCATTGCGGGCGAGGACCCGGCCGATCCGGTGACTTTGGATGCGGTGCGAACCTACGATTACACCGATGGTCTTGTCGACCATTCGCTGGAAAGCGTGCGGATCGGAGTGATGCGGCAGCAACTCGGCAGCCGCGCCGATGTACGCGAGGTGTTCGAGCGTGCGCTTGCCGACATGGAAGCGGCGGGCGCAGTGCTGGTCGATATCGAATTCGAACCCGACCCGCAGATGTATCGCGACAGCTTCACCGTGCTGAAATTCGAACTGCGCGAGGAGATGAGCCGCTATCTCGCCTCGATCCCGCAATTCGAAAGCGGACGGACGCCCCGCAGTCTTGCCGATCTGATCGCCTTCAACAGGTCCAATGCCGGGAGCGAAATGCGCTGGTTCGGGCAGGACATCTTCCTCGAAGCCGAAGCGACCACCGATCGCGAAGCCTATGAGAAAGCGCGCGCGAATGCCCTTCGGATCGCCGGGCCGGAAACGCTCGACAAGCTCTTCGCGGAGCATGATGTGGCGGTACTCATCGCCCCCACGCGCGGTCCGGCCTGGACGAGCGACCTCGTCAACGGCGATAATTTCGGCGGCTCGATCGGTTTCGGCAGCCCGGCGGCGATCGCGGGCTATCCGCATCTCACCGTGCCGATGGGGGCGGTAGAACGGCTCCCGGTCGGGATCAGCTTCATCGGGCCGAAATGGGCCGATCACGAGGTTCTCAAAACGGGCGCCGCATATGAAAGAGCGCGGACAGCAGTGCTGCCCGCGCCCTCATTCAAACGCTGGTCGGCCGACTAACCGGCCGCCAAGGTCAGTCCTTCGAAGCGGTCTTCTTAGCCGGAGCCTTCTTGGCCGCCGGCTTCTTGGCGGCGGCGGCCTTCTTGGGCGCTGCCTTCTTGGCGGCAGGCTTTTCGCCCTCGCCCTCGGCTTCAGCTTTCTTGGCGGGGGCCTTCTTGGCGGGAGTCTTCTTGGCCGCAGGCTTCTTTTCCTCGCCCGCGTCGGCTGCCTTCTTCGTCGCCGCAGCCTTCTTGGGAGCCGCCTTCTTCGCCGGAGCCTTCTTCTTCGGCTCGGCCTTGGCCTTTTCCTTTTCCGCCTCGACGTCCTCGTCCGCCTCGATGGCGGCCTGCAGTTCGTCCTGTGTGACTTCGCGCTCGGTCACTTCGGCCTTGTCGAACAGGAAGTCGACGACCTTGTCCTCATAAAGCGGCGCGCGCAGCTGGGCAGCGGCCATCGGCTCCTGCTGGACGTACTGGACGAAGCGCTCGCGGTCCTCCTCACGATACTGCGAGGCGGCCTGCTGGATCAGCATCGACATTTCCTGGCTGGTGATCTCGACACCATTCGCCTGCCCGATCTCGGACAGCAGCAGGCCGAGCCGCACGCGGCGTTCGGCGATCGCCTTGTAGTCGTCCTTCTCTTCCTCGATCTGCTTCAGAGCGGCCTCGGGATCGTCCTCCTTCGCCGCTTCCTGCTGGAGCTGGGCCCAAATCTGCTCGAACTCGGCTTCGACCATGCCCTGCGGCACGGGGAAATCGTGGCCCGCGGCAAGCTGGTCGAGCAGCGCACGCTTCATCTGCGTGCGGGTGAGCCCGGCGGTCTGCTGTTCGAGCTGGCCGCGCATCAGTTCCTTGAGCTTGTCCAGGCTGTCGAGACCCAGGTTCTTGGCGAAATCTTCGTCGACCTTGGTCTCGCTCTCGACCTTTACGGCCTTCACGGTGATGTCGAAGGTCACTTCCTTGCCGGCGAGATGCTCGGCCTGGTATTCCTCCGGGAAGGTAACGGTGATCGTCTTTTCATGGCCCGTCTTCACGCCGACCAGCTGTTCCTCGAAACCGGGGATGAACGTGCCCGACCCGAGCACCAGAGGCGCATCCTCGGCAGCGCCGCCTTCAAAGGGTTCGCCATCCAGCTTGCCGACGAAATCGATCACGACCTGGTCGCCCTCGGCCGCCTTCTTCGTCTTGGCGGCGTCCTTGTAGCTCTTGTTCTGGCCAGCAATGCCCTCGATCGCTTCCATCACCTGTTCGTCCGTCACCGGCACGACCAGCTTTTCGAGCTTGAGCCCATCGGTCTTCGGCGGCTCGATCAAGGGCAGCACTTCGAGTTCGACCGTGACCTCGGCGTCCTTGCCCTCGTCATAATCCTCGCCGAGCGAGATGGCAGGCTGCATCGCCGGGCGCAGTTCCTCCGAGCGGATCAGCTCGTCTACCGAATCGCGGATCGTGTCGTTGACGACCTGCGCGTGGAGCTGTTCGCCATGCATCTTCTTGACGAGATTGGCCGGGACCTTGCCGGGGCGAAAGCCGGGCATGCGCACCTGCGGCGCGATCTTCTTGATCTCGGCGTCGATCTTGGCCGCGATGTCGGCGGCGGGGATCGTGATCACATAGCCGCGCTTGAGGCCTTCATTGGTGGTCTGCTTGGTCTGCATGGGGTCGGTATCGAAGCCTTCTAGAGCAAAACGTGAATGCGGCGGG
>Ga0207419_1000089_pt1 | contig 69431 bp, 55 predicted proteins | sample ElkSloMetagenome_4_FD_184723 | JGI IMG/M metagenome (GOLD analysis project Ga0207419, IMG submission 184723) | Hot spring microbial communities from Elkhorn Slough, Monterey Bay, USA - MD2A (version 2) | ecosystem: Environmental > Aquatic > Marine > Intertidal zone > Estuary: Microbial mat ...
GGAGAAGGTCCCAAGGGTTGGGCTGTTCGCCCATTAAAGTGGCACGCGAGCTGGGTTCAGAACGTCGTGAGACAGTTCGGTCTCTATCTACTGTGGGCGCTAGAAATTTGAGTGGGCCTGACCCTAGTACGAGAGGACCGGGTTGGACGAACCTCTGGTGTACCTGTTGTCGCGCCAGCGGCACCGCAGGGTAGCTACGTTCGGAAGGGATAAGCGCTGAAAGCATATAAGCGCGAAACCCGCCACGAGATGAGATTTCTTTAAAGGGCCGTGGGAGACGACCACGTCGATAGGCCGCAGGTGCAAGCGCAGCAATGTGCGCAGCCGAGCGGTACTAATAGCCCGTAGGCCGTTGGGCGCGGCGATACCCTCTTGCCGATAATGGTTCCATATCATATTTTCCGTGTATCTTTCCCCGGCATGTCAAGACATCATGCACCGCCGAGCGGCGGTGCAAAGGCCCAGGGCGGTCATTGCGGCGGGGCTCACCCCTTACCATCCCGAACAGGGCAGTTAAGCCCGCCAGCGCCGATGGTACTGCTATCCAGTGGGAGAGTAGGTCACCGCCTTTTTTCGAAAGCCCCCAGCTATAAACGCTGGGGGCTTTTTTTATGGGGTACTTTCAAAATGGCGTTTATAGGCTATTGCAACCTATATAACTAACTCTTCGAATTAATTATATATATCAGCTGCATAAAGTTTTACAAAATGTGAATTAGAGGATGGTTGGTATTTGAATTATTTAGGGAAAAATTAAAATTTACGACTGTTAAGAATATTCAATATGTATATGGTCAATGCTAGCAAATTAATACAATCGTAAAATGGTAAAAAACGATTGGTCCTTAGGAATTTAAATTGAAACACCCTTTAATCTAAAGTTGTAGCCGTTTAATCCTGGTTGAAATTAACGCTTTCATAAGCACCGATATCTGGTGTAGAAGTTCTTGGAGTACCTAAAATATCATTTGAAACCAAAGGGTTGTTATTAATTGTGAGTGCATTTGCATTGGCGGCAGAGGCTTCATCGATAATAAGGTTGTTTTCAAAAGGGGCTTTAAATTCTGGATCTTGGTTGAAAATGCAATTTTCATAAATGTCTGCATTATCAAAGTTATAATTATCGCCTGTAAAATTATTTGTATTATCCTCAAATCGAATTAAGCAATTTGTGAATTTAAAATTGAAATCAGCGTCATTAATTTCATCTAAAATAACTTCAGGATTATCATTTCCGAAGATTACACAGTTTGTAAAGTTAGCTTCTTCAAGGGGGTTTGCTTGAATCGTAGTATCATCAATTTGCTGAAAGTTATTTAGTAAAACTGATGGGAATTGTCTAAAACTGTTAGTCCAATAATTTGCTAGTGTGCAATGAACTAAATTATATCTTCCACCTAGAGTTCCGGCAAATGAGGATTGCCCAGAATTATTTATTACCGTATTTTCTGCTGTTATGGACGTTTCTCGGCCTAGTATTCCAAAATTACTTGAATTGTAAATCTTAGAATTTTTAATTGTTAATTTTGTATCTGTAACGTTTTGGTTGCCCTCACATAAAATTCCAACTGTACTGTTTTTTATAGTGGCAAAGTTTATTTCATTTTCAATACTGCCTTCAAATAAGTAAATTGTTGACCACTGTCCTGGGACTTCTGAAAAAAGCGATTCTAATCGGTCTCCTTCAAATATCACTTCATTTTCTAATAGGTCTCGGTCTGTACTTAATGCACCATTGACTTTTAGGGAAGCGTTATTGGTAACCAAAATTCCTGAATTGGCATGAAAATGCACTCGTGCACCAGCCTGAATGGTAAGTACCTCACCGTCATCTACGGCGGCAAAGCCATAAATAACGTAAGGCTTTTCATTTGTGAATATCAATTCCTCTGGTTCAAGAAAGCGTCCCTGAAGATTCGTTTCATCTGCTTCACCATCACCGTCTGCATCAAATGTAAGTGTTTCAATGATTCCCTGTGTATCTCGTTCTGGGAATATGAAAATTGCATCCCTTACCAAGGTTACCAACTCTACCTTTTGTAGGTTGTTGCCGCTATCAAATTCAATTACATCTGTATATAAAAATTGGTTATCGTTTTGGCTTAACGTTTGTATATCAATAGTAGTTTCAATAAATATGAACAGGCTGTCATTGGCTAATAGCTCGATATTATTAAATTGCTTTCCTGCAATGCCATCAACATTTAGTCTATAATTAGAGCTTTCTCCCTGACCTAAGCTAACGGTTGGAATTGAAATATCCTCATCACTTCTGTTATAAACCTTTAGGTTATACGAACTAGAGCCAATGTTATTAAAAACCGTATCGAGATATACCGTATCCCTTGAGAATTCCAAACTACCGGTACTGGGAGAAAAATCAAAATCATCTCGGCATGAGCTCCAGAATACTAAAATTGAAATTAGAAAGAGAAAGTGAAGAATTTGTTTCATTAAAGTTATTTTCGCTTAAAAATATAACTTTTAAACGCAACGCTTATTATTGTAGCGTCCAAATTTTAGTATAGGCCATAAATGTTTTAAGGTTGAAAATTTATATGGTTTCATTTTCTATTTTGCACTCTTTACAATTGAAATGCTCTCGTAAATAATCCCTTTTATCAAGTCTTTTCTGAAGATTGCCGAGGGGATGACTATCCGAGAAAAACTTAAAACTCACAGAAATATTGCGATACCCTATTTATATCTTGAAAACTAAAACTAAATGTTCAAAAATTAGAATTAGGTGTTTTTTTACAGCTAAATTAATTTGTATTATTTAAATAGGCTTTGGATTTCTGGTGTTATTCGGGCTGGTTTATTGTTCTTATGAGCCATAAGGCACCAAATGGTTTCAGAAGTTGTTAAAAGTTTATTTGTGTTCTTATTATAGATTTCAACTTGTCGAATAGACTTAAGGCCTTCAGATTTCGTAACGAAGGTCTTTAATTTTAACACATCTCCTAGTAGAGCTTCTGCTTTATACTGGATACAATGGCTCAGCATAATCCAGTAGTACGCATCTCTAATTTTATCGTTGATTTTAGATTCCCAATGTTCTTGAGCAATATCTTGAACCCACTCCACGTATCTAATGTTATTGACGTGACTTCTCTCATCAATATCTTTTTGCTTTACAACAATATGCTTTTCATAGGTTTGCATGAGTTTATTTTTCAAATATTTCTACTTCAAACAATTTATTCCATCGTTTTCCGGTCACAAAAATGGTCTTTGTGGCGGGATTGTAAGCAATACCATTTAACACATCAAGTCCGTCGTGCTGTTTAACCAATTTGCGAAGCGGCGAAAAATCAATGACCCCCTCAACGGCGCCATTTTCTGGATTAATAATGGCTACGCCGTTTTTTTGATAGCGATTAGCGTAGATTTTTCCGTTAAAATATTCCATTTCGTTGATCTCTATAATTTTTCCCTTATTTGTATATACTTGGATGTACGACTTTTCAGCTAGGGTTTTTGGGTTTAATAGCCAAATTTTTTCGGTACCATCTGATTTGTAAATTGTCTCGTTATCGTTGCAAAGACCCCATCCCTCTTTACTCTTTCCGTAGTTGAAGCTACTTTTCTTTTCTAAGGATTCAGCATCGTAAACAAAGCCTATATTTTCCTGCCATGTCAACTGATAAACCTTATTGTTTAGTGCAGTCAGCCCTTCGGCAAAATACTGATCACTCAAATTAATGTTAATAAGGACTTCCCCGGTGGTATAATCTATTTTTCGAAGTTTTGATTCTCTGTACTGCCCTGTGCTCTCGTAAAGTGTTCCATTATAAAATTCTAGACCTTGTGTATAGGAGGTGATATCATGCGGATATTCGTTCAGGACTTTATAACTATAGATTTTTGGTTGCCTGTTATTTAAAATGGTAATTTTTTGATTTATGATTTCTTCTGAATCCTCTGTAGAGACTTTTGCAACGATGTCTTGAATACCTAACTTAGCATTACCCAGATATTGTGATTGGTCAATATCGTTTCCGTTTAGCGTGTATGAGACAGTATTAATTTTTACGCCCTTAGGATTATTTATAGATAACTTTAAGGTATCATCTATAGAAAAAATGTTCTTAGAACCGTTTGTCTTGACACTTAGCGATTTTTTAGCGCTAGAATCGCCGCAATTGATTAATAGAATAGATAAAATGATAAGGGTAAAGACTTTAATTGATGTCATCATGTAAGTATTTACCGCAAGATATTTATTATAAATCGTTTTGAAAAATCATTGTCAAAGTATTAAATCATTGTATATTTGCACCTGGCAAGTCCTACACAACCAGCTCCTGTTGAATTCCCCCAGGGCGGGAACGCAGCAAGGGTAAACGGTCGTAGCGGTGTGATGTAGGTAGCTTGCCTTTTTTTATTCTCAAAATTGACATTAAGTAGCGCGTATTAAAACTTCACAAGCCGTGGGGGTGTAATTTTTTGTTAAATACCGATTGCGCTATAAATTACGCGGTAAATCATAAAGTTAGTTCTTATTGCTTTATAAACTTTTTTCTGACAGAAGAGTTACCAATTTTAAGGGTGTAGATACCAGTTTCTAACTGTGAAACATTAATGCGCCCTTTACGCGATATAGATGTTGCTAGTACAGATTTTCCTACCATATCAAAAATCTGAATGTCTAAGGTTTCTAATGTAAAGCCATCAATATTTATGAACTTCGAAGTTGGGTTAGGATACACAGATATTTCCGTTTGTTTTAGTAAATTTGTTGAAAGCGTTATTCTTTCATTATCATAAATTGCCAGACGTGCATTATTATTTCCCAAAAATGCAATATCCATATCCCCGTCAGAATCGAAATCCGCAACCGAAAAATCATAATTTATCCAATTATTATCGGTAATTACCGTTTCATCTGTATTGAACGTAGCATTGTTATTGCCTTCAAAATATATTATGGCATCACTTCCAGCGCTGCCATCTGTAATGACAATATCGTTGTTGGTATCACCATCTAAATCTACAACCTCAAATGCTCCTGGTCTTGCAACAATAGACGCTGGACAAATCACGATTTCTGCCGAAGCACCATCTACCGTCTTGTCATACCACGATACTTCACCTTCGTTGTCTAATTTTACAACGTCTAGGTTGCCATCATTGTTGGCATCGGCAAATCGAACCTCGAGATGACGAGATGGGGTAACCTCATCCTCAACGGTAACCATATCCTTAATCCAGGATACTGTACTGGTACCACTTTCTATATATTGATTATAAAAAATCTCTATAGACTGTGTTGTAAAATAGCTAATCACAACATCCATATCGGTATCATTATCATAATCTGCTACATCTAAATAATAGGGATTATTACCAGAGCCGGCTTCGATATCAATCGCCGCAGAAAAATTACCAGTCCCGTCATTGTTGTACCACACGGTTTTATCGTCGGTAAATGCAACCGCTACTACATCTAGATTTCCATCCATATTAATATCAGACACAATAATTTCCCCTACACCGTTTAAGGCTGGATCAAGAACAATCTCACTACCAAATCCTCCAGATCCATCACTTAGAAAAACACTTATTTTATTTTGGTTGGCAGAAGCAACTATAACATCCTCTCCAAATAAATTATCAATATTTCCTACAGCTAGGCCATCGATAAAAGTAATATCTGATGAGAGTGTACTTTCAAATGTAAAACTCCCACTACCGTCGTTACTATACCATTTAACGAAATCTAAAGGTGGATTAGCGACTGCGTCGTAAGTGCCTATAACCAAATCTAAGTCACCGTCGCCATCAAGGTCACCTGCTTCTATTTCATAGGGCTCATTCCCGGTATTTGAGTCTATAATTACTGGCGCAGAAAAGGGTTGTGCCATACAACGACCTGTTAATAAAAAGAGAATGAGTGTAAGTGGTAGAAATTTTGTCATAATTTTTATATTTAATGATCGAGCTACTTTAGTTTTGATTCATAAATATAACATTTTAAGGATTACATCTTTAACATATTTTTAATAAATACAATCGATTACTGTTTGATTTCACCCACCATATCTTCAGGGTTTACCCATTTATCGTACTCCTCGGCGGTTACATAACCTAAATTTATGGCTTCTTCCTTTAAGGTGGTACCATTTTTATGGGCTGTATTGGCAATTTCAGCAGCTTTATAATATCCAATTTTAGTGTTGAGTGCTGTCACCAACATTAGCGAATTGTTGACCAATTGTTTGATCCTGTTATAATTTGGCTCTATGCCTTTAACGCAATGGATTTCAAAACTTAAGCAGGCATCACCCAATAATTGAGCGGAATGTAAGACGTTAGCTGCCATCATTGGTTTGAATACATTAAGCTCATAGTGACCTTGTGTACCACCAATGGTAATTGCCACATCATTGCCCATCACCTGAGCGCAGACCATGGTTAAGGCCTCAGATTGCGTAGGATTTACTTTACCGGGCATAATAGAGCTTCCAGGCTCATTAGCCGGAATTGTAATTTCGCCAATACCACTTCTTGGTCCGGACGCTAAAAGGCGTATATCATTAGCTATTTTATTTAATGAAACGGCTATTTGCTTTAAAGCGCCGTGTGTTTCAACTAAGGCATCATGAGCGGCAAGGGCTTCAAATTTATTTTCGGCAGAAATTAGGGGTAAATCTGTAAAATCTGCGATATATTTTGCGACTAATTTGCTGTATCCGTTAGGTGTATTTAGACCTGTGCCCACTGCGGTTCCCCCTAACGCTAGTTCTGATAAGTGCGGTAAGGTATTTTCCAGCGCTTTAACACCATGGTCTAGCTGAGAAACGTAACCAGAAAACTCTTGACCGAGGGTTAGGGGAGTGGCATCCATTAAATGCGTTCTGCCAATTTTCACAACATTTTTGAAATCCTGTGACTTTTTGTGTAGGGTGTTTCTAAGTTTGATTATACTAGAAATGGTGTGGTCAACGATTTTCTTGTAAATCGCAATGTGCATTCCTGTTGGAAACGTATCGTTGGAAGATTGTGATTTATTCACATCATCATTAGGTTGGATGGTTTTTTCACCCTCACCTATAGTCTTGCCCGCGATTTGGTGGGCACGATTAGCGATGACCTCGTTTACATTCATATTGCTTTGGGTGCCAGAACCCGTCTGCCATATCACCAGCGGAAATTGGTCGTCATGCTTTCCATCCAAAATCTCATCACAAACCTGCGCAATTAAATCCCTTTTATTAGATGGAAGTACGTCTAATTCACAGTTTGTAAATGCTGCAGCCTTTTTTAAGTAGGCAAAGCCATATATGATTTCTATAGGCATAGAACCAGGCGACCCAATTTTAAAGTTGTTTCTTGAACGTTCGGTTTGAGCTCCCCAGAGCTTATTGGCTGGGACTTTTACTTCGCCCATGGTATCCTTTTCAATTCTATATTCCATATCATTTAAATTTATCGGTTGTAACAAAATTAGCGGTTTTAAAGCGTTTTATTGTATCTAATTGTAGAATTTGAAGCCAATTGAGTTGAATTAAAATTATCTTGAATGGGTTCAATAAAAACCTTCATTTTTGATAATTTAAATACATCAAGATATTGGTTGTGAATAAATCTATATTATAAGTATGCACATTAACTATGTTTTTCTTCGGAAACGTTAACGCCCAAGAGACTAGTTCAACTCATTCTAGATTTAGCTTTATACCTTATGGTGGTATTGGGTACGCTACTGCAGAAAATGACAATGAGGTCAATTACAATTTGAATGTTAACCAATTCACAATATTATTAAATTATGCGTTTTCTGATGCTCATAAATGGGAAATTACCACAGGTATAGGATTCAGTGAACTTTCTGGAAATGGATTAAAAGCTAACGGATATTTTTTAAGGAGTGAAGCCAATTAAAATTGCCGTTTTACATCCTATTAATTATCCAGTTTCAGAACAATTTGAAGTTTTAGCTCATATCGGTCCTTAGGCACAACCTGTAATAAATGATAATCAGTTTGTATCTGGTCAAGTTGAAGATATTTTGGAAGGTTGGAATTTCGGTTTTCAATTAAGCATAGGTCTGCATTTTGATGTAAATAATCGTTAGAGTATTGCTATTCAGACTGATATGCAGTCAGATTTTAGCGATTTTAATGCCAATAGAAATTTGGCAAGTGTTATAAACAACAAGACAATAGGCGGGTAGCAAACATTCAAAATTTATGTACAATTGTTTAGATTACCAGAGTTCGGTTTTAATAACCCTGTTAATAATTCTAAATTTTGGGTTGCAAAAGGCTCTGCTTTCTTATATCTTTGTCACATCAAAACTTAATAACATGTTTGAATTTGATCAATACCTAGGCTTTTTAGCATTTTTAACCATTTTAACCATAGGGTTCTGGCTAATGATTTTTTTAATCACCTTTGTTATCCCTTACTGGGTAGGAGGTTCTTTGATTGAACGGTTAAAAGAGATTAAAGAGGAGCGCGAAAAAAAGAAAGCACTACAAGAGGGTAGGGGTTAAATTGTATTTTACCATATTATTATAAAAGGAAATCTTAAGCGATTTCCTTTTTTTTTGGTATTGATAGTGTTTGGCTAATACGTCTTGTTGAGCAGTGGCAATACAATTACATCATTAGCCCTCAAAATCAAAATCATTGTCTCCATTACCGTTTCTCCCTCGGCCGTTTCTTTCTTTTTGCCTATTAAATCGGTAGAGCAGGGATAAAGTAAATTGCCGAACGCGCCACTGCGATTTAGACTCTCGATTAAAAAATTCGGTAGTGGTGAATTGACGCCTAACCCTAGAATTAAAAACATCCCTTACGTTAAACGATAAGGTTGCCTTATCCTTAAAAATCTCTTTACTAAAAGCCAAATCCAGCGTAAAGATGCCTTCGGTATCGGTTTGGGCATCTTGCAGAGGGCCGCGATAAAAAGCATTGGTTTGCCAGTCAATCTCTGAAGGTAAGGTTACCTTGCTACTAAACCTTGCAAACCAGCTTGTGTTTGTGGCATCATAATTTACGTTATTAAAGTCACCTTCTGTAACAAATCTAAAAAAGTTAAAACTTGAATTTAGTCTGAGCCATTTTTTAGGATTGTATAATATACCAAGTTCTGCACCTGTCCTTGAGTTTGTGGCTAAATTTATGGGTATGACCCTGATTATATCAATACCATCAGAGGTTTGCTGGCCAGTATTTTCCTCTACTCGCTCAAAAGAGTCGGTTTCCCGTTGATAGTAAACAGAAGTCGTTAGCGTAAAGGTTTCCCAACGTTTTAAATAGCCTAGGTCAAACGCGTTGGCAAAGGCGGGGTTTAAGTTTGGATTACCCTGAAATACTCGGGTTCGGCTAGACCTTGATGGAAACGGATTAATGAACCAGCTACGTGGGCGATTGATACGGCGATTGTAGCCAAGCGTGATACTCTCCTCATTATCCTCATCGTTATCGCCAAAATTGTATATAAGATTTACGGTGGGAAAGAGACCTAGAAAATTATTGTCAAACCTTGTTTGTATGGGAAATTGAAATTCCCTTATAATTTCTTCATCGGTCAATTCTGAGTCGATGTTACCGCGCAGCTGCGTATTTTCGACTCTAAGTCCCAGAAGAAATGAAAATTCACCAAACTTTGAACCGTATTGCGAGTAAAGAGCGGTGACATTTTCATCATAATCAAAAATGTTGGTAAGCCGCTCGTTGATTTCAAACGCCCCTGTGGTAATATTTTCCTGCTCCAAACGATAGTCTGTAATTGTATTTTCAAAATTACCTCTAAAACCTGCTTCAAATCTGGAGTCTTCTCCCATAGGGAGTACATAATCAGCTTGGATTAAATATTCTGTTTGATCCTCATCTTGAAATTCCTTTTCAATTTGAAATGGATCGGGATTTTCTTTGTTTGTAAATATATAGTCTTCGGTTATAAATGTTGTTTGAAGTTCATCACTTTGCTCATATTGAAAATCTGCGTTGAGTTCATGACCGTCTTCATTGAACTTGGTTATATAGTTAAGTGCTATCTGGTAGCTATTGTCCTCTTCGTTTTGCTGTTCGATTCTATTGGTCTGTTCCACAAATTCTGTTTCCTCAAACCTATCGCTGATATTTCTGGACTCATCGGCATCTTCGCCATATCTATAGAAAAAGCTACCGGTAATTGAGGTTTTATCTGAAATAAAATATTCCATCCCAATATTACCGTTAAGATTTCTATTTAACCTTGTAACATCTTGGTCTTCGATTATTCGGTCAAACTCAGGGATGAGAATTTCACCATCTTCATCCAGGGTTTCAAAATAACGGGCATCACTAAAACTAAATCGTGGTGCATCAAAATACCTAAAGCCAACGTTTGAAAATACATTAAACTTTTCTGTTCTATAGTTTAAGGTGGTTGCTAATCCCACCAACTCTGGGTCTCCAACATTGGCGTTTATAGACCCATTGAAACCAAGGGTCTCTTTCTGTCTAAGGATGATGTTTAGGATACCGGCAGTACCTTCGGCATCGTAACGTGCTGATGGAGAGGTGATAACCTCAACGCGTTCTATGGCTTCTGCTGGCAGTTGGCTCAATACATTTGAATCTCCGAATCCAGCAAGTGCGGAAGGCCTACCATTTATTAATATTCTAACGTTCTCATTACCACGTAGTGAAATTGCACCCTCAATATCAACAGTTACCGATGGTACATTATTTAGGGCGTCCCCAACAGTGCCGCCAGCAGTTGTTAGATCTTTACCAATATTATAAATCTTTTTATCCAGTTGAATTTCGACCGTAGTCGTTTCCGCAATGATCTCCACTTCATCGAGGGACTCTAAGTCTATTTGCAGCGCTACCGTCCCCAAGTCGATACTTTCGTTTAAGGCCTTATTCTCGTAAGTTTTGGTTTTATAGGAAAGGTATTCTATTTTAATATCGTATGTGCCGGGCGGAACATTGATTTTAAACTTCCCGTCAATATTTGTAATGTCCCCATTAACTGTGGAATTATCATCAGGATTTATTAAAGAGATTGTAGCATATTCTAAAGGAAAATTTTGGTCCGCATCTAGTACCTTACCAGAAATCGCAATGTCCTTTTGGGCCTGAAGCGTTGGTACGTTTAAAAGTAATAGTAGTGTTAGCTTAACCAGTAGGTGTTTCATATATTAGTTATACTTTTGCCTCTTTCTCTTTCTCTTTTTCTTCTTTTTTTCCTTTCTAGGATCCCATTCACCGGTTAGTGCCGCTTCAATTTTGGTCATTGTTTCTTCTGAGACTATGGCCTTAACGTCAGCAAAATGACGCTCTCTCATTTTCCTAACAGCATCTTTGGCTTCATAATGTTTCAACCCAGCTTTTCGAAGTTTTTCAACTTCATCAAAATACGAATCCATAGTTTGGGCTATGATTTCCTTTTGGAAGTCATCGGCATTAATCGTACCAAGAAAATCCTTGATAAATCGCTGCTTGTTCTCTTCAACTTTCTCTTCGTATTCTGCTTTTAATTTTTCTTCAGAAGCATTTTGTGAAAAACTCTTAAAAGTTGAAAGTCCTATAAGCATCGCAATAAGAAATACTCGTATCATCATAATTAAAGTTATAAAATTACTTTATACATTGTTTAATCTAGTTAAATAATAGTTAAACAAATAGTTATAGAATGGTATTAATGGCACTGGCGGGTCTTGCTATAACCGCCTTACTACCATTAACGATAATTGGCCGCTCAATCAATTTGGGGTTATTGGCCATGGCCGCTATAATTTCGGAACCTGTTAAATCCTTTCCCTTAAACTCAGATTTCCAGATTGCTTCTTTTTTTCTAACCAATTCTATGGGCAGTATATTCAACTTGGTTATGATGTCTAGAAGTGTCTTTTCTGGAACGGGGTTCTTTAGATATTTAACAACTTTAAATTCCTTGGAGGTTTGTTTTAAGTAGTCTAGCGCTTCTCGAGACTTTCTGCAACGTGGATTATGATAGATTTGAATCATGCTATTTAAACTTTGACATTAAGGGCATTGAGTTTTTGCTTAAGGTCTTCGGGAGATGTGAAATGAATGCCTTTAATCCCCATATTCTCAGCGGCTTTAATGTTTCTTAAATTGTCATCAATAAAAATGGATTCTTCAGCAGAGATATTAAAACGGCTTAAAGTTAGCGCGTATATATCCCTGAAGGGTTTCCTTGTTTTTTCTTCGCCAGATACCACTATACCTTCGAACCAATGCAAAAAATCAAATCGTTGTAAGGCAATAGGGAAGGTCTCATGGCTCCAATTGGTGAGTGCAACGACCTTGTAATGGGGATTTTCTGTTAGGGATTTTAAAATCGTCACGGTTTGCTCAATTGCGCCACCCAGCATTTCCTCCCAACGGCCGTAAAACATTCGTATTAATTTTTCATGCTCTGGAAACATTGCCACACGGTCTTCGGTTGCTTTTTTTAGTGGGTACCCGGCGTCCTGTTCTTCATTCCAATCCTGTGTGCAAATGTTTTTGAAAAACCAATCCATTTTGTCTCGGTCTCCATCAAATTCCTTAAGATAAACATACTCAGGATTCCAATCAATGAGCACGCCACCCAGGTCAAAAATGATATGTTTTATTTGTTTCATGGTTTTTAGGGTTAATGGATTATATATTTAACTTGGACAAAAATCATGCTGCGGTCTAAAAATTTAAAGTGTATATATGTATTTTGAATTTAGGAGGTAAAGAATTAAAGATATATTCGGTCGATTATCAATTTTATGTGTTTCCTTTTTTGGTTCTCATAGTCAAATTCCAATTTAAATTGAGCTTCGATTTTACTAAAGTTGATCGCTTTCTTCTTCATTTTGCCCCATCATCATTAAATACGATTTCAAAAACGGTTCAATATCCCCGTCTAGAACCGCATCAACATTTCCTGTTTCGTGAGAAGTGCGAACATCCTTTATTAGTTTGTAGGGATGCAGTACGTAATTTCTAATTTGGCTTCCCCACTCAATTTTCATCTTTTCAGCTTCAATGTCGTCCCTTTGCGCCATCTGTTTTTGAAGTTCAATCTCGTACAACTGTGATTTTAACATTTGCATGGCACGGGTTCTATTATCGTGTTGTGAGCGGGTCTCAGAACATGAAATCTGAATGCCAGTAGGTTTGTGGGTCAATTGTACTTTAGTTTCTACTTTATTGACGTTTTGACCACCGGCACCGCTGGATCGTGCCGTTGTAATTTCAATATCGGCAGAATTTATATCAATTTCAATGGAGTCGTCAACCAATGGATAGACATATACCGAAGCAAAGCTGGTGTGGCGTTTGGCATTACTGTCAAAAGGGGAAATCCTTACTAAACGGTGTACGCCATTTTCGCCCTTAAGCCAACCAAAGGCAAAATCGCCTTCAATTTCTAAGGTTACGGTTTTAATACCGGCAACATCACCCTCTTGAAAGTTAAGCTCCTTTACTTTATAACCACTTTTTTCGGCATACATGAGGTACATTCTCATGAGCATACTAGCCCAGTCACAGGATTCTGTACCACCAGCACCTGCCGTTATTTGTAAAACCGCGTTGAGGCTATCACTTTCCTCAGAAAGCATATTTTTGAACTCCAGTTTTTCTATAACATTGATGGCCTTTGCATAGCGAGCTTCAACATTTTCCTGGGTAGCCTCATCTTCTTTATAAAATTCGTAAATGACCTCTAGATCCTCAACTAAGGTTTTAGCAGCATCGTAGTCCTGTACCCATCCTTTTTTTTGGTTGATGGATTTCATAACGTCTTCGGCCTTTTTGGAATCGTTCCAAAAATTCGGGTCGAAGGTCTGTTCTTCCTCGTTTGAAATCTCTATAAGTTTGGCATCTACGTCAAAGGTAGTGCCTAAGTTTATCAAGGCGGGTTTGAAGGGTTTTTACTTGGTCTGATGTAATCATTATCAATATTTAATTTCTGCAAATATATCATGCCTAACTTAGGTGCCATAACTTTGAGACAGTTTTTAGAAAATACTTAGCTTTAGCACGAGTAAACCAATTCACCAATATATTAAGATATATGAAGCATTATTTATCGATATACATGAAAACCATTTTTTTTTCCATCTATTTAGTGTGTGGCTTAAAAATGGGCGCCCAAATTTTAGAAAAGGAACATCTTAAGACATTTGAAGGCTATTTTGATTTTTACTATGAGGAAAGTAGTGACAAGATATTATTGCAGGTAGAATATTTAAATCAGGAATTTCTTTACGTTAATTCCCTATCCTCTGGAATTGGAAGCAATGACATTGGCTTAGATAGGGGGCAGCTAGGCAATGAACGCCTCGTCTACTTTGAAAAGGCAGGTAACAAGCTATTGCTAATCCAACCAAACCTAAAGTATAGGGCTAATACAAATAATGTTTCTGAGAGGAAAAGCATCGAGCAGGCCTTTGCCAAATCTGTACTGTTTGGCTTCAAGATACTGTCTCAAGAAGACGAAAAATTTATAATAGATTTTACCCCTTTCCTGCTGCAAGATGCCCATGGCGTAGCGAAACGTTTAAAGGATAAAAAAGAAGGGACTTACAAGCTGGATAGCTCAAAAAGTGCATTAGTACTTGAGCAAACCAAAGCGTTTCCCAACAATGTTGAATTTGAAGTTTTACTTACCTTTAAGGGAGAACCAAAGGGAAAGAAATTGCCAAGCGTAACGCCAACATCGTCGCTGGTTACCGTTAAGCAACACCATTCTTTCGTAAAATTGCCAGACGCTGGTTACAACCCTCGAGTTTTTGACCCGAGGAGCGGTGCTATTTTTACCTCTTACATGGATTATTCTGCACCAATACAAGAGGATATAAAAAAGCGATTCGTGATAAGGCATAGGCTCAAAAAGAAATATCCTAAAGCAGGTGTTAGTGAAGCTGTAAATCCCATCATTTATTATCTTGACCCAGGTACGCCAGAACCGGTTCGCTCAGCTTTACTGGAAGGCGCCAGTTGGTGGAACGAGGCCTTTGAGGAGATTGGCTTTAAGGATGCCTTTCAAGTGAAACTATTACCTGATGATGTTGACCCAATGGATTGCAGGTATAATGTTATACAATGGGTTCACCGCAGCACCAGGGGTTGGAGCTACGGTGCTAGTGTGGTTGACCCTAGAACCGGCGAAATCATTAAAGGCCACGTTAGTCTGGGAAGTCTCCGAATTCGTCAGGATTTTTTAATTGCCCAGGCTTTGATGAACCGGCCCTTCTCGGATAATGACGCGAATTACCAACCCATGCTAAAAATGGCTTTAGCCCGAATTAGACAATTAAGTGCGCACGAAGTTGGGCATACACTTGGCTTTACCCACAATTTTGCATCTAGCATCAATAACAGAGCTTCAGTAATGGACTATCCCCATCCGCAATTTTCGGTAAAAGGGGATAGTATTGATTTTAGCAAGACCTATGCCAAAGGCATTGGGGAATGGGACAAGGTAACCGTTGCTTATAGTTATTCTGAATTTGAAGAAGAAGTAAATGAAAAAGCCAAGCTAAACTCAATATTGAAAAGCGCCCAGAACAAAGGGCTTCGTTTTATAACAGATGCCGATGCCAGAGCTTCAGGAGGTGCGCACGCCTTTGCCCATTTATGGGATAACGGTAGAACTCCCGGAGAGGAACTAACGGAAATATTAAGAATCCGTAACCTAGCCATGTCTAATTTTTCTAAGGACAATATTAAAAGTTTTCAGCCTTATTCTGTGTTGGAAGATGTGTTCGTACCTCTTTATTTTTTACATCGTTATCAAACCGAAGCCGCCACTAAGGTCATAGGTGGGCTAGACTATAATTATGCAGTGAAGAATGACGGGCAGTTTACGGTCAAACCGATTAGTGCCGATTTACAAAAGCAGACCTTAAACGTCATTTTAAAGACCTTAAGCGCTAATGTCTTGGCCATCCCCAAGCAAAAATTAGAGCTATTTCCACCTAGGGCTTTTGGTTATGGTAAAAACAGGGAATCCTTTAAAGGTAAAACGGGCGTAGCCTTTGACCCCCTAAGCGCTTCAAATACCGCTAGCCATCTAACCTTAAAGTTTTTGTTGCATCCGCAGCGTGCCAATCGATTGATTTTGCAGAAAAGTTTGGACAACAATCATATGGGACTGGAGGAACTAATTGATCAAATAATGAACGCCACGTTTAAAAAAGAGTACAATGACACCTATTTATTAGAACAACAGCATCAAGTAAATGCCAATGTTTTAAAGCATTTAATGAATTTGGCCGTAAATAAGGACAGTTATTTTCAAACCAAGGCTATTGTAAATAAAGCCATTTTAGAGCTAGCTTCTAAATTAGACAATAACAACACAATAGATTCTCAATACGCTTTAATGATTAAGGAATTTTACAGACACCCAGAAAAATTTGAGCTTATAGATTCACCTAGAATTCCTGACGGTTCGCCGATAGGCGGAGGGTTTTGCGAAACCCATGTTTTTGACTAAGGACACAAAATATCAATATTAATGTACGCTCTAATTACAGTGGCAGTAACAGTCCCTGCTTTAGGCTTGACCCAATGTTAAGACTATCTTTTAAACTTTAATGGTAATCACCTCTAAATAACAAATTATAAACGTAAAGCACAAAAACAATAAATTGCAAATTCTAAACCCCTAGCGCTAAACTTTAAACAACTAACGTTAAACTCCAAGTTCCAAATAATTAAAATTATCAATTCAATAACCTCAAGAACTATGACCATAGATTTAAGAAGCGATACCCTAACCCAACCCACAAAGGGCATGTTAGATGCCATGATGGGTGCTGTAACCGGTGATGATGTATATAAGGAAGACCCGACCGTTAATGCCCTTGAGGAGCGTGTGGCCAATATGTTCGGTATGGACAGCGCGTTATTTTTCCCAACGGGTTCCATGGCCAATCAAACCGCATTAAAATTACATACAAACCCTGGCGACCAAGTTATATGTGATGAAAACGCCCATATTTATCACTATGAAGGCGGCGGAGCCTCCTTTAATAGTGGTATCTCCTGTAAACTTCTTAACGGTAATGGGGGTGCCTTTACCGCAGAGCAGGTGGAAGCCAATATCAATCCACCCGATTTTTACCATAGCCCATTAACAACATTGGTTGAGATTGAAAACACCGCCAATAGGGGAGGTGGTACCTGTTGGGATTTTAAGGAAATTGAAAATATAAAAAACGTCTGTGATAAACATAATCTAGGACTTCACCTCGATGGTGCACGATTTTGGAATGCTCTCGTTGCCACTAATGAAACCACTGAGGATTACGGGCGGGTGTTTGATACCATTTCCGTTTGTTTGAGCAAGGGTCTTGGGTGTCCCGTAGGGAGTGTTCTCGTCGGAAATTCTAAGTTAATGGATAATGCTATAAGAATCAGAAAAATTTTAGGAGGCGGTATGCGACAAGTAGGTTATTTGGCCGCCGCGGGGATTTACGCATTAGATCATCACATTGAGCGACTGGCCGAGGACCATAAAAAGGCAAAAGAGATTGAGGCCGTTCTCAAAAAGTTGAATAGCATAAAACACGTCCAAAACGTAGAAACCAATATTTTGATTTTCGAATTGAACGACGATGTAAGCGAAGCTAAATTTATGGAAACCATGCATAAAAAAGAGGTCAAACTCATAGGCATGGGCGGCGGTAAATTACGCTTGGTAACCCATTTGGACTATACCGATGCTATGCACGAACAGTTTTTGGGGATGCTAAAATCAATGCAATTTTAACAATAGCTTAGCTTGTTTTGATTGCTGAAATTGATACAAGAGGTCGTTCAAATCTACCTCTATATCATCTTCAAAACACTAAAAGCCTCATAAATTAATATGATTGGCGTTACGAGAATATAGTTAGAAAATTTTTATGTAGCGAATCATTACTTTACCTCCCTTCCAGTCATTGAACATCGAGGTTCATGAGTTTTCCAAGGCATGGTAGCTGCAACGGTTGCCGTTAATTGCTGCAGGTACGTTTGGGATGGGAGGTTTCATACCCGAAACATCGGAATCGTTTTTGGGGATGAATGGCAGGCGGTTGCAATTTCAGCCCAGTCAAGTATTAGTATTGTACACTTTATAAGCAAAAAACTAAATCATCTAAAATTAGACGCTTATTATATTGGTCATCTCATGTCTTATGTTTTTAAGGGTTAAACAGCTCAACAAGCGATTAGAACTTCATTAAATATCACAAAACGTAAAAACTGAATTTATTAGCACACATACTTTATTGAAAAGGTATTCTAAAAAAAGCTCTACAATTTAGAAAAGATAATTTTCCTACAAATTTTATGTTAAAATATTACGGGATAACACGTGAGGAATCTGTTGTTTAACCTCAAATTGTAAATATATTGTGGAAACGTGAGGGCTACTTTAGCTTATTATATGTTGAATATTGTGGAGCGCACTGCACGAAGTCGCTTTTAGGTCTTAGATATAGTTTGTAGGGCAAATTTTACCGTAGGGCCAATTAAAACTGTTAATAACTCCTGTTTAAAAGATTGTCTTAAAACAAGGCCTTGTTTTATCAAATAATAAGTTTAATAATTGATATATCGTTGAAAACAAAAGGGCTCAAAACCTACTAACTGCCAGCCTAATCCTCAAACTCCAAGAGCAATGCGTTTTTATCTACCGCTTGCCCTTTTTTTACCGCTATTGATTTTATAATACCATCGCGGGGAGAGCTAAGTACGTTTTCCATTTTCATGGCCTCAAGAATAAGCAGACTTTCATTTTCCTTAACCTCTTGACCTTTATCTACATTGATTTCTAAAACCAAGCCTGGCATAGGAGCGTGGAGTTCTGAAACTTGTTTTGACGCCCCCAGTTCAAAGCCCATATCCTTAATTAAAATATCGAGCTCGTTAGATAGCGAAATATCGTAAAGGTTATTGTTGACTTTTACCTTATAGGTTTTCTTTAGAAAATCTGACGCTATAATTTCAGCCGTAAAGGATTTTTGATGCTGAAGTATATGAAATTTGTCCTTTGAGACCTCGATACTGTCAAATGCGGAAATTTCCGAAATGTTAAGTTCTAATTCATGCTGGTTGTTTACCAGCGCTTTTTGTATTGCCATAGCCAAATTTATTAATTATTTGCCAGTTAAGGTTGGGTAGTTTTAAAATTTGAGTTTTCCTGATGTTTTTTTTTGCTTCTTTTGAAAGTACCAGTCCGATAAATAAGGAAATAAAAGCGCCTATCCATAGCCCCGGAATAAAATTAATGAAAAGAAAAAAGTCGTAGAGTCCATAAAACAATACGGCTAGGCCTAGACCCGCTACGTTTAGTACAATTCGATTGTTGCTAAATTTTGCCTGGCCCGTAAAATAGCCCTTCAAAATACCTAAAATGGTGTGGGCGGGAACGGCGGTAAAGGCTCTTAATAAGGCCACATTGACCCCGCCCTCCATAACTTAAAATATATTCTCTGTGGCAGCAAAGCCCATTGATAACATAAGGGCATAGACAATACCATCAAAGGGTTCGTTAAAATTCTTCTTTGGTTGTGCAAAATAGAGCACAATGACGTATTTACTAAGTTCCTCGGTCAAAGCCACTACTAAAAAGGCTTTTACAAACTGCTTGGCAACGCTAAAATTATCGGTAATTGGTATGAGTTTATCGGTTACAGCGTAGATAAGGGAGGTAATGATAATGCTACCAATAGCACCAAGGAGAAAACATGAAAGCATAAGCCGTTTGGGTTCCTTTTCATATTTGTCCTTTAAGTAAATGTAAACGATTACTATAAAAACTGGTGCTATGGCCAGTAAAAATAGGTTTGGGATAATTGGATTTTATTTGATGGACTCATTTATATGATTAATCACAAACTGATAGTAGGGTTTGTTGTTAGGTACAAGATGATTGTCTTTACCGATATGGTCTAAAATAGTTTCAAATTCATCCATACTAACAAATTTTAGGGACTCTACCTCATCGGGATTCGGAGTTAGATTGTTAAGCTTAGCATGGGTTTTACTAATAAAGGTATGATGAAATTCATTATCTATATAACCACTATCATAAGTACGAAAACTTTCGAACACCCCGATTTTTCTAAGATCATTTTCAGTTATTAGCAAACCGATTTCCTCACGGGTTTCCCTAATCGCAGCCTGCCTTATACTCTCACCAGAATCAACGTGGCCAGCTACCGAGACATCCCAAAGTAAGGGGTAGAAGGTTTTTTTTGAGGAACGTTGTTGCAATAGCACGTTGCCACTAAAGTCGTAAAACCAAATATGGGCGGTGTTGTGATAAAATCCCTTTTGATGAATTTGGGGTTTTACGGCGGTATTGCCTGTGGGTTTTCCTCTACTGGTTAAGATATCAATTTTTTCGCTCATTAAGACTGCTCCTCTTATTTCACATTTTAAGGAGTAAAAATAGCGACATTAAATTGATTGTATTAAAAAGCATTATAATTTTATGGGTGGTGTACTTACCGTCAAAAATTGAGAAGCTAGGATAATTAACAAATAAAATCTTACACATAATCACATTTCAAACGATTATTCGTCTAAATAACGATATTATTAACATTTTGTTTAATTATACTTCAATCTTTATTTTTAATTTTAACCTCAATTAACTTAATCTATTTAGTCATGAAACAACACAACTATTTTTTATCCATATTAACAATCTTAGTAATATCAACTATTAGTCTTGCCCAAACTGCTAGGGTACAGATTATTCATAATTCGGCGGATGTTTCAGCAGAGCAAGTTGATATTTACTTAGATGATGTCATTTTAAGAGACGATTTTGAATTTAGAACGGCCACCGCGTTTCAGGATGTTACTGCGAACACGCCAATAAATATTAAGGTTGCTCCTAGCAATAGTAACTCTAGTGGTGATTTTGTTTACGAGCTAAATACCACGCTAAATGCTAACGACACTTATATTTTAATAGCCAATGGCATCATAAGTACATCTGGATATACAATAAATGATAATTTTGGTATAGATGTATTTAATATGGCTCGCGAAGCCGCTACAAATGCAGACAATACCGATATTCTATTCCATCATGGGTCAATTGATTTTGAAGCTGTGGATGTTAATCAGGTTCCTACTACTGGTGCTCCAGTAAATTTGGTTAACAATTTAGCATATTCGGAATTTTCCAATGGATATACCTCCTTATTTTCGAATACCTATACCGTTAATTTTACAGCTCAGAACGATAATAGTCAGGTTTTAACAGAATATACCTTATCCCTATTTCCTGCGTTTGAGGGTGAAGCGGTAACGGTGATTGCTAGTGGGTTTCAAGACCCTAGTGCCAATAGTAACGGCGAACCATTTGGAGTCTGGCTGGCAACTGCTGCCGGTGGGCCTTTAACTGAAATACCGCCTAATGCCCTGAGCACCCAGAGCATTGATGCCTTGAAGGCCGATGTCTTTCCAAATCCCGTGCGGGATTATCTTAGCGTAAATTTTGAAAAAAGCCAGAATACCACCTTATCGCTCTTTGATATTCAAGGTCGTAAAGTTTTAGAGCAAGACTTAGGATTGCAAAACAGAATTTTTCTGGGAGATTTAAATGAAGGCATGTATGTGTTAAACCTTAATAATGGTTTTGGAAGTGAAACTATGAAAATTAGAAAAAACTGATAGTTTCTTAAGTGTCATTAATGACAAAGTCGAGTAATTTATTATAAGAATTACTCGACTTTATTTTTGAAGTATTGCAGACACCTAATTATCAAAATAACTGAAGGAGTCGCCAGCCTTTATCTTGAGTAAGGTTTCATAAATTATTTTAATAACGTTCTCCACATCACTGCGATGTACCATTTCTACCGTTGTGTGCATATAGCGAAGAGGCAACGAAATTAAGGCAGAGGCTACCCCACCGTTACTATAGGCAAAGGCATCGGTATCTGTACCAGTGGCTCTTGATAATGCCGATCGCTGAAAAGGAATTTTATTTTCTTCTGCGGTATCCAAAATTAAATCCCTTAATTTTTGCTGTACAGCTGGGGCATAAGCTACAACAGGCCCCTTACCAATTTGTAGTTTTCCCTCTTTTTTCTCCTCAATCATCGGGGTTGTAGTATCATGAGTCACATCGGTCACTATAGCTACGTTTGGTATGATACGCTCTGTTATCATCTGGGCACCCCGTAATCCTATTTCTTCCTGTACAGAGTTGGTAATATATAGTCCAAAAGGGAGTTCTTTTCCATTTTCCTTCAGCAGTCTTGCGACCTCTGCAATCATGAATCCCCCCATTCTATTATCCAATGCGCGGCAAACAAACTTATCGTCATTAAGCACATGAAAGGAGTCAGGGTAAGTAATAACGCAGCCTACGTGAACCCCCAATTTATCAACTTCATCCCTTGAGCTGCACCCACAGTCTATAAATATATTATCTGGCTTAGGAGCTTCCTCTTTTGATTTATCACGGGTATGGATGGCCGGCCAACCGAACACGCCCTTTACCACGCCTTTTTTGGTATGGATATCAACAATCTTACTTGGTGCAATCTGGTGGTCACTTCCCCCATTTCTAATCACGTAAATTAAACCATCATCTGAGATGTAGTTAACGTACCAGCTTATTTCATCGGCATGGCCTTCTATGACCACCTTGTATTTTGCATCTGGATTAATAACCCCAACTGCGGTGCCGTAGGTGTCGGTAATAAATTCATCTACGTACGGCTTTAGATAGTCCATCCATAGGTTTTGGCCACTCCACTCGTAGCCGGTGGGTGATGCATTATTAAGGTATTTTTCTAAAAATTTTAAGGATTTTTCGTTCAATATGCTTTTATCTGACATTTTTTGGGTATTTCAATTTTCGTAAAAATAAAGCGAATTTGGGTTCTTTTATATTTTTAAGGCAACTAATTATGTAATTGCATAGCATTAATAATGTCTATCATAAAGTCAATTATTGGTTATAACCGCTTCCCAAACCGTACCACTTGGTACCGGCGCCAGTATGTCTATTTGTTCGTTTGACACGGGATGCTCGAACTCCAAACGTCTGGCATGAAGACTAATGCTGGCATCTTTGTTGCTTCTGGGGAATCCATATTTTAAGTCGCCCTTAATTGGGCTTCCTATTGCGGCTAACTGCACCCTTATTTGGTGATGACGTCCAGTGTCGAGGTTGATTTCTAAAAGTGTATAGTTATCGAGCTGCTTAATCGTCCTGTAGTGCAGAACGGCTTTTTTTCCATTTGCAATCTCAGTGGTAGAGGCGTATGATTTATTGTTTTTTGGATTCTTCTTCAGCCAATGTATTAGTGTATTTTCTAATTTTGGCGGTGGCTTCTTAACGATGGCCCAATAGGTTTTTTGTGCTTTTTTTTCAGCAAACAGTTTATTGAGTCTGGGTAAGGCTTTGCTGGTTTTGGCAAAGAGTATAATACCGCTGGTAGGCCTATCTAATCTATGCACAACGCCTAAATATACATTTCCCGGCTTATTGTATTTGTTCTTTAAATAGCTTTTAACAACTTCGCTCAATGGTTTATCACCAGTTTTGTCGCCTTGCACGATGTCGCCGGCGCGTTTGTTTACGATGATAACGTGATTGTCTTCGTAAAGGACTCTAAGGTTGTTTTTATCGGAACGTTTTTTTAACACTAACTCAAATTTATTGGTTTTGTTTTACGATTATAACAGAGGTTTTTTTACAGAATTACTTCGTAGCTTTAAAGATATCAATTTAAATCAGGTACCGTTTTAATGATTGATAGGGTAATAAGCGAAGCTAGGATTTAAATTATACGGACGTGGGGCAATTTAGAGTGCTTTCATGCATGTAATGTGAGTTTAACAACCAGCTTGATTGTTCAATTCGAGAACAATAAAAATAAAGCACAAAGCTTTGTGGACGCTGTTTTATAGTTTTAACCGCGCGCTGGCTACCACTTTTTGTTCGGCATAATTTTTCTCTAAATATTTTAAATAACCCACGATGCCGATCATTGCGGCATTGTCTGTTGTATATTCAAATTTTGGGATGTAAGAGGTCCACTGGTATTGGTCTTCGGCATCTGTTAGGGCCTTTCTAATTGCCGTATTGGCCGAAACACCACCCCCAATGGCAACATGTGTTATACCCGTTTGCTTGCTGGCCAATTTCAATTTGTCCATTAAAATTTCTACGATTGTATATTGAATTGAGGCGCAGATGTCGTTAAGATTCTCCTCAATGAAATTGTTATTGGCTTTAACTTTTTTTTGGATGAAATATAAAATAGCAGTCTTGAGTCCTGAAAAACTGAAATTGAGTCCATCAACCCTAGGTTTTGTAAATTTAAATGCCTTTGGGTTTCCAAGTTTGGCGCGTTTATCGATTTCAGGCCCAGCAGGATACCCCAAGCCTAAAATCTTACCGCTTTTATCAAAAGCCTCACCAACGGCATCGTCAATGGTTTCGCCAATAACCTCCATATCAAAATAATGGTTGACTTTTACGATTTGCGTATGCCCACCAGAAATGGTCATTGCTAAAAAAGGGAACGGTGGTTTTTTGAAGCCCGCTTCATCAATAAAGTGGGCGAGAATATGTGCTTGCATGTGGTTCACATCAACTAGAGGTATTTCTAGACCTAAAGCCAAGGATTTTGCAAACGAGGTGCCTACCAGTAGCGAGCCCATTAAGCCCGGCCCTTTTGTAAAAGCAATGCAGTGCAATTTAGACTTGTTGATGCCTGCTTTTTTTAAGGCTTGATGCACAACGGGAACGATGTTTTTTTGATGCGCTCGCGACGCCAATTCGGGAACAACACCGCCATACTCGCGGTGAATTTCCTGATTGGCAACAACATTACTAAGTACCTTATCGTCGCACAGCACTGCAGCCGCGGTATCGTCGCAGCTAGACTCTATTGCCAGTGTATATATTTTTTCCAAGTTCATAAAAACGGATTAGGCATAATAATTGCTAATTTTGAAACCAAATTTATAACTTTCCATTCGCATCAAAAAATTTCTAAAAATAACGGCTCAGATTGTGGCAATTTTTTTGCTGTTATTCGTTATTCTAGTTTTGTTTTTGTCTATTCCTGCGGTTCAGACGTTTCTAGGAGGTCGTGTCACCGATAAAATTAATGATGAATTTGGTACAAATATCAATGTGGGTAGGGTAGGCCTGCAATTTAATGGAGATGTAGAGCTTAAAAATATTCTCATTTCAGATTATAAAAACGACACCTTAATAGGTATCAAGGAACTTAACACGTCTGTAATAAGCTTCAAAAACCTCTATAACGGCATATTAAATTTTGGGGATATTGATATTAATGAACTCGTATTTAATGTCAAGACCTATGAGCTTGCTTCGCAAACAAATCTTGATGTTTTTGTAGAACGATTTGAAAGAAACAATCCTAAAGCCAAACGGGGAGAGTTCCTGCTTTCCTCAAGTGATTTGTCAATCTTGGACGGTACCTTTAGACTAATTGATGAAAATAAGCAACAGCCGAAAATTCTGGAATTTTATGATTTAAACATCAACGCTACCAATTTTGTTATTGAAAACAGTAATGTAAATGCCAGAATAAACACCTTGGCATTTAAGGACACACGTGGGGCGTATATTGAAAATATGGTAACCAATTTTGAATATACCCTAGATCACATGAGCTTTAATGACCTTAGTATTAGAACTAGGGAATCAAACCTTACGGGCAGACTGCGTTTTGACTATAACCGAAAAGATTTTAAGTATTTTGAGGACAAGGTTAGGATTACCGCAAATCTCGTTGATAGTGAAATTTCATTCAACGATCTAAACACATTTTATGATGAGTTTGGTGCCGATGAGATTGCCTATATTGATGCCGAATTTTCCGGAACATTAAACAATTTAAAAGCCACTAACGTAAAAGCCAACACGAGCGCCAGAACTAGAATTTATGGTGATTTGAGTTTTAAGAACTTGTTTACGTCAAAACAGGATGACTTTGTTTTTACCAGTAGATTGGATAACCTCTCTTCCAACTACTACGATTTACGCAAGTTACTGCCAAATATTATTGGGGAATCCATTCCCAGCGTTTTTTCTAAGGTGGGAAATTTTACGATTACCGGCAATTCAACAATTACCAGAAAAACCCTTGACGCTGATTTTGTGATTCTAACCGATTTAGGTAAAATCGTTTCAGATTTGGACCTTACCCGCGTAAATGATATAGATAACGCCAGTTACATTGGTGATATTGAATTTCAGGATTTTGACTTGGGCAGGCTTATCGATAATCCACAATTAAAAAACACCTCGTTGGATGTGCAGATTGATGGAGACGGATTTAAACTGGAAAATCTGAGTAGTAGAATTGTTGGTAAAATCTTTGAAATTGAATACAATGGCTACAAATACAACGATATAGAACTTCTAGGTCGATTGGGAAATAATATATTTAACGGTTTTGTAAAAGCAAACGATGAAAACTTTAAATTCAAATTCAATGGTCTAGCTGATTTTTCAAAGGATGTAAAAACCTTAAATTTTGTGGCAAATGTTGAATATGCCAATCTTAAGGCTCTTAATTTTATTAAAAACGATAGTATTTCCGAATTTAGTGGCATGGTAACCACCTCAATGAAAGGGTCGTCGCTAGACGATGCCTACGGGTCACTAAATTTTAAAAACACCACTTATATTAACGAATACGATAATTACTATTTTAAGGATTTTAAAATCGTCTCATCATTTGATGGTGATGAACGTACGATTTCCATAGATTCTCCCGATATTATCGAGGGTAAGATAACTGGAGATTTTAAATTGAGGGACATAGGTAAATTGGCTGAGAATTCTGTAGGCAGCCTCTATACAAAATATGTACCTAATGAGATAGACGGTAAGCAGTATCTAACGTTTGACTTTAATATCTATAATAAGATTGTTGAGGTGTTTTATCACGATTTACAGTTATCCCCCAATACAAAAATTAAGGGTAGGATAACCAGTGATACAAAAAAATTCAATCTGTCCTTTAAAGCACCCCAAATAAAATTGTTCGATTATTTCGCCAATGATATTTCAGTTTTAATCGATAACAGTAATCCCGTATTTAATACTTACGTGGAAATGGATACCCTTGACACCAAGTATTACGATGTTTCCAAATTTAGCTTAATAAACGTTACCCAGCGGGACACCCTGTTTATTAAATCTGAATTTCAGGGCGGTAATCGTAATACCGATACTTTTGATTTAAATCTATTTTATACAATAGACGAGAACAATAAATCTGTAGTGGGCTTTAGAAAATCTGACGTAACCTTTAAGGGAAATAAATGGACCTTAAATGAGAATCGAGACAAGCAGAATAAGGTAATATTTGACCGGGAATTCAAGAGCTTCGATATCTCAGATTTTGTTTTAACTCATTTTGATGAACAAATAGACCTTTCGGGCCAAATTTTGGGTAACGATTATAAAGACATTAATCTGGATTTTATAGACGTTGACTTAGCGAAAATCACTCCAAGACTTCAAAAATTAACCTTAGATGGCAAGGTTAACGGCGAGTTGAAGATAAAACAGGAAAACGGGTTTTACCTGCCAAGCTCAAACTTCAATATAACAGACCTAGAGGTCAATAATTTTGAAATGGGCGACCTCAAAGCAAACGTTCAAGGTAATAAATCCCTTACTAATTACAACGTTGATGTAACCTTAGACAATTACAATCTGCTTCGGCTGGACGCGGTGGGTACCTTAGATGTAAAGCGCAAGGAATTGGACTTGGATGTTGCTTTTGATGAATTTCTGCTCGATCCGTTTTCAAAATTAGGCGGGGAAGTCATCCAGGATATTCGGGGCTTAGTTTCTGGTAACGTAAAGGTAACCGGTGATTTAGAAAATCCGGATATTGATGGTGAGCTGCTTCTGGATAATGCGGGCTTGAGCATCCCATATCTTAACGTGGATTATAGTTTTGATTTTGACAGTAAGGTGAGATTGAACAATCAAAACTTTATATTCGATAACGTAGAACTAACTGACTCAGAATATTTTTCAAATGCAACACTCAATGGGTACATTAACCATAAAGGGTTTAAGGATTGGAAACTGGGTCTCGAAATAGATACAGACCGCCTCTTGGTACTTAATACAGATTATGACGAGGATCAGCTTTACTATGGTACTGCTTTTGTTGAGGGCTCTGCAACCATTAAGGGGCCAACCGATAAACTAATAATCGCTGTTGATGGTAGTACTGCACAAGGTACGGTATTTAAAATTCCGTTAAGTGATTTAGAGACTTATGGTGATAATTCGTACATTCATTTTCTTAGCCCAGAGGAAAAAGCCCGTCGTCTTAAGGGTGAGATTTTAAGGGAAACCGAAGTTGATGGTCTTGAACTGCAGTTTGACCTCATCGTTAATCCCTACGCTAATATTGAAATTGTGATAGATAAAAACTCGGGTAGTACCATACAGGGTTCCGGTAACGGTAATTTATTATTTGATATCAATACAAACGGAAAATTTCAAATGTTTGGCGATTTTCAAATCGTTGAGGGTAATTATAATTTTGCTTACGGTGGTCTCATTCAAAAACGACTTACCGTTGTTCCGGGCGGATCGATAAGATGGGAGGGTGATCCCCTAAAAGCGCAAATTGGCCTAACCGCGGTCTATGCCACCCAAGCAAATCCCTCGGTGTTATTAGACAATCCCATAAATAGAAGTATTGATGTTGAGGTTGAGGTTAATCTAACTGGCCAGTTGGAGCAACCAGAACCTGATTTTACCTTTAATTTTCCTAACGTTAACTCTGCTGTTAAATCTGAGTTAGAATACCGATTGGAAACCAGGGAGGCAAGAACCAACCAAGCGCTATTCTTGTTGTCAACGGGGTCGTTTGCCAGCGAGATAAGTCTTGGCCAACAGGCTTACGGTACAATTTCAGATCGTGTAAATTCATTTTTCAACAGTTTTTTAAGTAATGCCGATAGTAAACTCCAGGTGGGCGTTAATTACGAAGTAGGGGAGCAAACCGCAGATTATGAAACAGACGATCGCTTAGGTCTCACCCTAAGCACCCAAATTAGCGATAAGGTATTGCTAAACGGTAGGGTGGGTGTGCCTATTGGAGGTGTTAGCCAAACTGTTATTGCAGGTGACGTTCAAATTGATATATTGCTCAATGAAGAGGGCACGCTAACCGCAAAATTCTTTAATCGTGAAAATAGCATAAGAAATATTGGGCAGGAAATAGGCTACATGCAGGGTGCAGGTTTATCTTACAACGTGGAGTTTGATACCTTTCAGGAATTATTCAATATAATTTTTTATGGTAAAAACAGAAACAAAACAGAGGAGGATAATGCTAAAAATCCTGAAATAATCTATAAGGATAATTTGACTCCAGATTTTATTAATATCAAGTCCCAAAATTGATGATTATATCTTTTAAACTCCAAACTTTAAATAAATTATAGTTTTTTTATTAACGAAAACGTTTGATTTTTTTCGCCCTTCCCAAATAATACTTAATTCAATTTTTATTGTTCTTTTAGTTTGTTAAGTTTACTCTAACTAACAAAAATCAATGTCAAAAAAAATCAATAAAATTGGGGTGATGACCTCTGGCGGTGACTCACCCGGTATGAACGCGGCTATACGGTCTGTCGTTAGAACCTGCGCATTTCATAAAATAGAGTGCTTTGGGATTTATCGAGGTTACGAAGGTCTAATTGAAGGTGCCTTCATACCTATGGATGCTCGTAGTGTCAAGGATATTATTAATAAGGGGGGAACGATTTTAAAATCTGCACGATCAAAAAAATTCAGGACAGAAAAGGGTAGAAAAAAAGCCTATTCCCAATTGAGTGAAGCTGGCATAGATGCGCTTGTTGTAATTGGTGGGGATGGAAGTTTTACCGGTGCTATGGTTTTTGGAAAAGAATACGATATCCCTGTGATGGGAATTCCGGGAACTATTGATAACGATATTTTCGGCACCACACATACCTTAGGTTATGATACCGCATTAAATACCGTTGTAGAAGTTATCGATAAGATTCGTGATACTGCTAGTTCCCACAATCGCTTATTTTTTATTGAGGTCATGGGACGTGATGTCGGGCACATTGCGCTCAACGTAGGCGTTGGTGCGGGTGCAGAAGAAATATTAATTCCTGAAGAGGATTTAGGGTTGGACAGACTTCTAGAATCCCTCAGAAAAAGTAAGCGTTCCGGTAAATCCTCGAGTATCGTCGTGGTGGCTGAAGGCGATAAAATAGGAAAAAATGTGTTTCAGCTCAAGGATTATGTTGAGGAGAACATGACGGAGTATGAAGTCCGTGTTTCTGTTCTAGGGCACATGCAGCGCGGCGGTAGCCCATCTTGTTTTGATAGGGTTCTCGCGAGTAGAATGGGAGTACGCGCGGTAGAGGAGCTTATGGCAGGTAAATCGGCCTACATGGTGGGGCTGTTAAATGATAAAATTTCATTAACGCCTTTTGATCAAGCTATTAAAGGGCAATCAAAAATAAATATGGAATTGCTCAGAGTTTCAGAAATCATGACCACTTAGAATTTTGTATATTAAAATGCAATCGATAATCAAATTTAATTAACAACTAAAAATAAAACAATGGCAAATTTAAAATTAGGAATAAACGGTTTTGGTAGAATAGGTAGAATCGTATTTAGGGCAACTGTAAAAAGACCAGATGTAGATGTGGTGGCGATTAACGATTTATTGGATGTGGACCACTTGGCCTATCTTTTAAAGTACGATTCAGTACATGGAAATTTTGATGGTACGGTTGAAGTAAAGGATGGACACCTCGTAGTTGACGGAAAGACCGTTAGGGTAACCGCCGAGAAAGACCCAAAAAACCTTAAGTGGGATGAAGTTGGAGCAGAGGTTGTAGCAGACTGTACTGGTATTTTCAAAACTATGGAAACTGCTGATTACCATATTCAGGCCGGAGCCAAGAAAGTCGTAATTTCTGCACCAAGTAGTGATGTGCCCATGTTTGTTATGGGTGTTAATGATGAAAAGTTAACTTCAGACCATAACATTGTATCCAACGCATCTTGCACCACCAACTGCTTAGCCCCTTTGGCGAAAGTTATCGATGATAATTTTGGACTTGAAGAAGGTTTAATGACCACAATCCATGCAACTACAGCAACCCAGCTCACCGTTGATGGCCCATCTAAAAAAGATTTTAGAGGTGGTAGAAGTGCATTATTAAATATAATACCCGCCTCAACAGGAGCGGCAAAGGCCGTGGGTAAAGTATTTCCAAAGGTTGATGGAAAGTTAACGGGTATGGCCTTTAGAGTTCCAACGGCAGACGTATCGGTTGTGGATTTAACCTTTAGAACCGAAAAAGAAACCAGTTTAGAAGCTATTAAAGCAGCTTTCAAAGAGGCATCAGAGGGAGATATGAAAGATATTTTGGGCTATACTGAAGATTTAGTGGTATCCCAGGATTTCGTGAGCGACCCTCGCACCAGTATTTTCGATGCAGAGGCCTGTATTGAGCTAAACTCAAAATTCTTCAAAATTGTCTCTTGGTATGACAATGAGTTTGGTTATTCTAGTAAGCTTGTTGACTTAGCCCAGAAAGTACATTCCCTATAGTAATGTTTCAGATAAAAATCCGTATTAGCTAAGGTGCTTTTCGTATTTTGGTTTATACGGATTTTTTCTTTTTTTACAAACGACCAACGCCTATGATTTTAATTGTTGATAGCGGATCCACCAAATGTGATTGGATTGCAGTAGATAAAAACGGTAACCAATTACAGGAAAAAATCCGAACCAAAGGGCTGAATCCGGCTATTCTAAAGGAGAAGAAACTTAAAAAGATAATAAAGGATTGTGAGGAACTTATGTATATAAAAGATGATGTGACCCACATTTTTTTTTATGGGGCTGGTTGTGGCACCGAAAAGCCGCGAACAATGTTAGCTCATGTACTACAGTTTTTGTTCTTAAATGCCACGGTAGAAGTAGAGGAAGATACTATGGCAGCCGTCAGGGCGACCTTAAATAATGATAACGAAGCCGCGGTGGTTTGTATAATGGGTACAGGCTCTAATTGTAGTTATTATGATGGTAACAAATTGCACCAAAGGGTAAAGTCACTTGGATATACATTGATGGACGATGCATCGGGAAACTACTTTGGCAAAGAGCTGATCAGGGATTATTACTTCAACAAAATGCCCGAGGATATCAAAGTCGCCTTTGAGCATAAATATAACCTTGAGGCAGATTTTATAAAGTACAATCTATATAAACAGCCCAATCCAAACGCCTATTTGGCGAACTTTGCAGAATTTATGTTTTTAAATAAAGATTCAAGTTACACGAAAGAGCTCATAAAGTCAGGGGTTAGGAGATTTGCGGAGCACATGATTTTTCAATACAAGGAAGAATTAAAATATGTTCCGGTTCATTTTGCTGGGTCTATTGCTTTTTTTGCTGAAACAGAAATAAGAGAGATTGGTGACGAAATGGGCTTCAAGGTTGGTAATTTTGCCCGAAGACCAATTGAAGGGTTGGTAGATTACCACGTTCAAAAGCTTTGAATTTATGGAAATTGCAATAATAGCCCATGACGGTAAAAAAGCAGAAATGGTTCAATTTTTAAATGAGCACAAAGAAATTCTGCAGAAAAAGAACATAGCTCTAGTGTCTACCGGCACCACCGGAAAAAAAGTTAAAAAAGCAGGCTTTGATGTACAAAGTATGCTTTCGGGTCCTTTGGGTGGAGATGCTCAAATAGCGGCCAGAGTAGCAGTAAGAAAATGCGATATGGTTATATTTTTTAGAGACCCCTTGACCAAACATCCACACGAACCAGACGTTTTAATGCTTATGAGACTTTGTGATGTGCATAACGTCCCTTTGGCTACAAATCCTGCCACGGCCGATTTATTGATTAAGGCGCTATAGTTCTTAACATTTTATTCTGTAGAAGGATTGCTCCCATAGCCTCGGGACGCTAAGTCATATAGATATATTTTCTTTTTGATTTTCAACAGGATAATTAAATTTTTGTATCAATGTTTATCAAACCCAAGCTTTTAAGCTACCTCACGGCCAAAGAGAGAATAATGTGGTTTTTATGCTCAGGGAAAGATTCAAAGCAAGGTCGATTTTAATGGTTTGCATATAGTTTTAAGCGCAAATTTTTAAATTCATCATCACGTTAATATGCAAACACTCGATAAAATAATCGCCGAATTCTCATCGTTAGCTTGGGGGCTTCCATTACTCATTCTATTGGTAGGAGGCGGACTGTATCTCCTCATCCGTTCCCGTTTTTTACCATTTACCTTTTTTGGTCATGCACTTAGAGTACTTCGTGGAAAATACGATAATCCAAATGACCCTGGGGAAATTTCTCATTTTAAGGCTTTGACCACGGCCTTGTCTTCAACGATTGGGATGGGCAATATTGCAGGTGTTGCCTTGGCGATTTCTGTAGGGGGGCCGGGTGCCATGTTCTGGATTTGGATAAGTGCCTTGGTTGGTATGAGTACTAAATTTTTTACGTCATCATTGGCGATAATGTACCGTGGAAAGGATAGTAAAGGTGACATCCAGGGTGGGCCTATGTATTTTATAGTTGAAGGGCTTGGGAAAAACTGGAAACCACTTGCCGTGATGTTCTGTGTTTTTGGTATGATGGGAGCATTGCCAGTGGTTAACGTAAATCAATTAAAGCAAGCGATTAATGATATTATTCTCATACCAAACGGGGTTGAAGTCTCGCTGCAGTCTAATTTAATAATCGCTGGAATTCTGGTCTTCTTTACCAGCATCGTAATTCTTGGTGGTATCAAACGAATCAGTAATATGGCCTCTAAATTAGTGCCATCAATGGTGCTGCTCTATTTTGTTTTAGTTGCATTTATTTTAATCTCTAATATTTCCGAAGTTCCAAAATACTTTATGCTCATTATCACCGACGCCTTTGAGGCAAATTTTATTAAGGGCGATTCATTTCTTGGCGGAATGTTGGGTGCCTTAATCTTACTGGGAATTCGCCGTGGTGCATTTTCAAATGAAGCGGGTATTGGTACAGCACCAATGGCTCACGGTGCGGCAAAAACAGCAGAACCTGTGCGTGAGGGTCTGGTGGCTATGCTAGGGCCTGCGATAGATACTTTAATTGTTTGTACGCTTACCGCCTTGGCAATTCTAGTAACGGGCGTATGGCAAACCACTTCAGATAATGGCGTTACGCTCACGGCTTCGGCATTTAATCAGGCGATGCCAACTATTGGTGCCTATGCTCTTATGGTTTGCGTGTTTGTTTTTAGTATTTCATCCTTATTCTCATACTCTTATTATGGCACAAAGTGCATGAGCTTTCTATTGGGAGCTGACAAGAAACATTATTACAATTACATATATATCTTGAGTATTGTCCTTGCCGCAACAACGGATTTTAAAACCATGATTAATCTTATCGATGGGGTTTTTGCTTTAATGGCAGTACCCACCATGACCGCAACATTGCTATTGGCACCAAAAGTGGTTAAGGAGTTAAAGGCTTATAAGCGAAGGATGAAATCTGGAGTAAGCCAGAATTAGTTCACTATAACCTTAAATGATTTTCTTATGGTTTTGTTTGTTAGCATCAAAATGTAAAAACCAGTTTTAAGGGATTCAATATTCAATTGAAAATTTTCTTTTGAAACTGAATCCTTCAAAACAATCTGCCCCATCGAATCCAAGATGCTAAGCTCGAAGTTACCTTGGTTTAAACCTTTAATGCTAATAATATCCGAAGCAGGATTAGGGCTAATAACAATACTGTGTTCCTGCGGGTTAAAAGTTTTCAAGGTAGCAGTGTTTTTGAGTAATAGAACCCAGTCTTCATTTTGAGTATTGGGAGGGTTTCCATAATCAATATTTCCATCGGCAAACACACTTAAAATTGAACCATCTTGAAGAGAGCCTCCGTTTTTTGGGTCGTACCATTTAACTTCGTAAAGCTCTCCAGAGTTGCCAATATTTATATTTGAATTGTCGTCGCCGGGTATAAAAACAACGTAAGTTTCGTTAGTTTTACCAAAACCGTAAAAGTCATTATCTGATGTAATGGTGTTGAGACTTTGCATATTCCAAAAGTCGAGATGTGTTCTAAAGAAATCCAAGGCATGTTTTGCATCGTTCCATTTATTTTCCCGACTTCTAAAATCTTGGCAGGTTAAATCACTTTCCCCGGTTTGGTAACCAAAATAGTACTCTACACCTGTTCCTCCTGCCAGTAAACTGCCCCATAGCGCTTTGTGCAATACTTGATTTCGATTATCGTCCATGCTTCCCGTATTGCCATTGTAATCGGCATCGGCGGCCACGCCAGTACTGGCAGGGTTAATTTCATCACTGGCAACAACCCAGGGTTTCCCAGCATTGTTGGAGTTTTCTATCCATTTCAATACAGAATTATTAACATTATTAATTCTACTTTGTATAGAAGCCCCAGTTAGCTCAGAATTATCGCCTATAAGCGGATTATAAACCTGGTCTTGTTGATTTGGGTAAGTGTGAATAACTATATGATGGCTGTAGGCATCGTTATCATTAAAAAAATGCGCCATGTCCTGTCTTTGGATAGTCGTCTGTGTGTTTTCCTCGCCAAGATTCCAATTTAAAGCCATATGATGACCGAATCTCGCAATAAGCTCCCTGTAATAAAGTTTACGCTCAAAACCCAAATTACCGTTGTTAAGCAGTTGGTCGTTTTCAGTTTCTTGGGTTTTAAAATGCAGGTACATGCCTTTTTTTTCAGCATGCTGAAATATGATTTCCCATTGTTCAAGTTTTGAGACATCAAATCGGGTCCTAACGTTATGGCTCACCCAGGGCCAGACATCTTTTCCGTCGCCGTTTACGTTCATGGTTAAAAATGAAAACACATTCATTCCTTTTTCAGCTAAATAATTTATTGCACCAATGAGTCCCTTGCCTTTATCGTTTTGCCAGGTTGGGTCATTTGCGTTCCAATCCTGCAGGTGAGGTGACCAAGATTTGAGGTAATTTGTACCTCCATGATTTGAAGTTCCGTCAAAGTCTATGTAAGCGAGCATGTTTTCTGGGGAGTCGCTACCTGCCTTTAAAAAGTATTCTTGTGTTTCTTGATATTTTAGATAGTGTTCGCCAATGTATTTCAATCTACCTTTTGCCCTATTATCAACTCCTGTTTTATCGGTAGCTATAATATCAAAATTACCGCTGGCCCCATCAAAGCCAATACCAAGACCTGCACTAGCATCAGTGGCTACAGCAATGTTACTTCCATTTCTAAACGAAATATCATAGGTCCAGTTTCCGATTTCATCTGGTGAAAAATAGACTTTCCATTTGTTTCCCGATTCTACCGAAGTATTAGCGGCATCACCATCGGCAGCGAAAAAACCGGGAACAGTAAAAACGTTTCCAGAGGGGCTTGTGAACTCAGCGTTTAAACGGTAGTCGGTAAACGGGTTTTCAGTGTCGTTTTCAGAAACGTTCGGGCCGTCGAAGGTGAGTGCGACCCGATGCCATTTTTTCAGTTCTCCAGAAACGGTTTGCGCTTGGGGTGTAGGACAAAAAAATAAAAGAACAAGGATTGTTGATAAACGTATCATAATATAAAGATTTGGTTGCCTTTTATGTACGTTTAAAATGAGGGACTTAGACTTTGTTATTCTAATTGATTCCAATTAGATTTTAATATCTATTCACTCTGCTACCAGAAAATTTAAAATGATTTTCTTCAGAAATGTGACGTTGAGAGGGGATTTTTTTAATTTTAGGGGAGAAAGAGGGAGGATGAAAAACAAGAGATTAGAATTGGGAACAAAAAGAATGAATACAGAAGCAGGTATGAAAACCAAAGAACCGAGAACCGATACCTGAGTAATTTGTATCCATGTTCTTAAAACTCCAACGCTAATTTTTGAACATTACCCAGCTACAACGGGGTAGAACATCCTTAATTAAAAAAATCTGAAAACTTTGAACCATAACACATGAGCAACTATCACATTAAATCCTTTGAAGAATATTTTCACGTATATCGAAAGTCGGTTAGACATCCCGAGATTTTTTGGGAAGAAATTGCCGAGGAACATTTTTTATGGCGAAAAAAATGGAACAAGGTCTTAAGTTGGGATTTTAAAAAGCCAGAAGTTAAATGGTTTGAAGGAGCAAAATTAAATATCACTGAAAATTGCATTGACCGGCACCTTGCTACCCGTGCTAATAAAACGGCCATTCTTTTTGAGCCTAATGACCCTAGGGAAGAGGCGCAGCACATCAACTATAGGGACTTATACGAGCGCGTTAACAAAATGGCCAACGTCTTAAGGGATAAGGGTGTACAAAAAGGGGATAGGGTCTGTATTTATTTACCAATGATACCTGAACTGGCAATCTCAGTTCTGGCCTGTGCGAGAATTGGTGCCATACATTCGGTTGTGTTTGCAGGGTTTTCGTCCAATGCCTTGGCAACCCGTATTAATGATGCCGATTGTAAAATGGTCATAACCAGCGATGGCGGATATCGAGGGGCAAAGACCATTGATTTAAAGAGCATTGTTGATGAAGCCTTAAAAGAATGTGATGTAGTTGAAAGCGTTCTGGTAGTAAAACGTATTTGCTCACAAATAAAAATGAAGGACGGTCGTGATGAGTGGCTTAAGCCTTTACTGGATGCCGCTGCGAGTGAGTTTGAAGCAGAAGTCATGGATGCCGAAGACCCCTTATTTATTTTATACACGTCTGGCTCAACGGGCAAACCAAAAGGGATGGTACATACCTCGGCCGGTTACATGGTGTATTCGGCCTATACCTTTAAGAATGTATTTAATTATAAGGAAGATGATGTGTACTGGTGCACTGCCGATATCGGCTGGATAACGGGACATAGCTATATAGTTTACGGCCCACTTTGCAACGGGGCCACGACAGTAATGTTTGAAGGTGTCCCAAGTTACCCCGATTACGGTCGTTTTTGGGAAATAGTTGAAAAACATAAAATAAATCAATTTTACACGGCGCCTACTGCAATCAGGGCATTGGCAAAAGAGGGGGTCGAGCATTTGGATAATCACGACTTAAGTTCTCTTAAAGTTCTGGGAACCGTTGGCGAGCCCATAAATGAGGAAGCTTGGCATTGGTATGACGATAATGTGGGCAAGCATAAAGCCCCTATTGTTGACACTTGGTGGCAAACCGAGACCGGCGGAATCATGATTTCCCCGATACCTTTTTCAACGCCAACTAAACCAACCTATGCAACCCTGCCATTTATCGGGATTCAGCCCGCTCTTATGGATGAAAATGGAAATGAGATAAATGGTAATCAAGTTGACGGTAGGCTCTGCATCAAATTCCCATGGCCTAGTATGGCAAGAACCATTTGGGGAAATCACGATAGATATCGTGATACCTACTTTTCTGCCTTTAAGGAGATGTATTTTACTGGTGATGGCGCATTGCGTGATGAAGTTGGCTATTACAGGATTACAGGTAGGGTAGATGATGTTATAATTGTTTCGGGACATAACCTCGGCACAGCCCCAATTGAGGACGCTATTAACGAGCACCCGGCTGTGGCTGAGAGCGCCATTGTTGGTTTTCCACATGATATAAAAGGAAATGCGCTCTATGGTTACATTACTTTAAAGGATACTGGTGAGACTCGAAACCAGGATAATCTGCGCAAGGAAATCAATCAGATAATAACCGAGCAAGTAGGGCCTATTGCAAAGCTGGATAAAATTCAATTTACCAACGGATTACCAAAAACCCGAAGTGGTAAGATTATGCGACGAATTCTCAGAAAGATTGCGCATAGGGAAGTCGATAATCTAGGAGATATTAGTACCTTGTTAAATCCAGATGTGGTGCAGCAAATTATTAACAATTCAATTGAATAGATGCTACTATACCCACTTATACCGAGTTTTACCAGTTCAATTATTCATAAAACTAGATCACCGGACCTGAAAATAAAAGCATAGTAGCGAGCGAAGCGAAGGCAAAACTCGAAAATAACGAATACAGCCTTGAAGCGATTGTAAAAGAACAGGTAGATATTAAGGTTCATTATTGCGGCTTGTGCAATAGTGATCTATGTATGATTAAAAATGCTTGGGGCAATACTGTTAACCTCTTGTTCCCGGGCATGAAATAGTTGGTGAAGTTTCGGCCGTTGGCTCAGAGGTAAAGAGTCTAAAAAGAGGGCGATAAGGTTGGTATGTGTTGGTTGTCATCGTCGTGTATGCATCGTTTTGAATGTATGTGAGGGAAACAACATTTATGCGCTGAAGCAGAGGGGACTATTGTTGGTCGTCACGGTGGGTTTGGGAACTACGTGAGAGGCCACTGGTCTTAGTCTACTAAATTACCAGATGGTATAGACATGTTAAAGGCGGGGCCTTTATTTTTCGAGGAAATTACCGTTTTCAACCCTATTGTTCTTTCAGGAGTGCAACCAACTGGTAAGATTTCTGTCATTGGTATTGGGGGTCCCGATCATTTAGCACTTAAGTTTTTAAAAGCATGGGGTTGCGAAATCAACGCGTTTACATCTAAATAAAGATAAGACCGACTTGCTCAAGAACAGGGAGCACATTATGTTGTAGATTCAACTAACAGTGATGATTTTGGGAAAAATAGCCGGGACCTTAGATTTTATTTTAAACATAACCACCGTGAGTTTGGATTGATATGCGTTTTTAAATACACCTGCGTCCAAGGGAAACCTTAACCCCGTTGAGGCGGTTTTAGAACCGATGGAAATTCCCGCTTTTAGTATAATTTTGGGCGAAAAGCCAGTTGGAGGAAGCCTCTTGGAGGTATCGCTCTCACGAGAAAAATGTTGGAATTCGGTGTGCGTCACGATGTTTACCCCACGGTAGAGGAATTTGATATGAAAGATGTAAATGATGCTATAAATCATTTAGCCTAGGGTAAAGCCTGTTTTAGAGTTGTTCTAAAGGGCTAATCGGAAATGCGCTAAAATTCAAAGTTTTAAGACCAATTCCCTAAAACAAATACCATTAATTTAGTAAAATATTAATCTTAAAATCAGAATATTATGAATAATGAGCAGTTTGAAGGAAAATGGAAACAGATAAAAGGCGACTTTAAAAAGAAGTATGGAAAAATTACCGATGATGAGTACGCTGAGGCCGAAGGTGATCAGGACAAGTTAGCCGGAAAAGTACAAGAGAAGTATGGCAAGTCCAAAGAAGAAGTTAAAAGAGAAATTGATAATTGGTAAAAACCAATATCAAATGCAATCAAAGAGGATGAGTGTTTTCATCCTCTTTTTTTATGAAAAAAAGTTTATCAAAAAAAACCTTATAAAATATCAAGAAACCGCGTTTTCTAGATGCTTGCCCTGCTCAAAAGCGTTAAAGTTTTTAATCGTTGTTGAGGTAATCTCGTGCATAGCTTCTTTAGTAAAGAAAGCTTGGTGGGAGGTAATCAGTACATTCGGAAAACTATTCAATCTAAGTAAAAGGTCATCTTGGATAATACTTTCTGATAAATCCTTAAAAAAGAAATTTTCCTCTTGTTCGTAAACGTCAATCCCTAAAAAACCAATCTTTTTATTACTCAAAAAATCAATAACATTTGCGGTATCTATAAGTGCCCCTCTACTGGTATTAATAATCATGACCCCATCTTTCATTTTAGTGATGGATTGCGCATCAATAATATGTTTGGTTTTTGGATTTAATGGGCAGTGTAGGGAAATAATATCTGAGGTTTTAAAAAGATCGTTTAAATCCATAAATTTAACCCCCATATCCTTTAATTCCTTAGTTTCCTTTATATCAAAAGCGACAACCTTACAGCCAAAACCTAGCATGATTTTACAAAACGTTGAACCAATAATGCCCGTACCAATAACACCAACTGTTTTTGCATACAGGTTAAAACCCATTAAATTATTTAAGGAAAAATTGCCTTCCCTAATACGGTTGTAAGCTTTATGCGTTTTTCGGTTTAGTGTTTGTATTAATGCTACGGCGTGTTCTGCCACGGCTTCTGGGGAGTATGCTGGAACCCTAACCACTTTTATATCCTGTTTTTCTGCAGCCTCCAAATTCACATTATTATATCCGGCACATCTTAGTGCAATCAATTTTACACCGTTTTTGGCTAAGGCATTTATAATAGTTTTATGGCACTTATCGTTCACAAAAATACAGATGGCTTCAAAACCCTTGGTAAGATTTACGGTACTTTCATCAAGAGTAGTTTCAAAATAGGTTAATTTGTGCTCGTGTTTGTCATCATACTTCTCAAAATAGTTCTGGTCGTAGGGCTTAGTGCTAAATACTGCTATTTTCATGGTTTAAGGTTTAAGCATTTTGAAATTTCAATTGTTTTCTATGCTGTTTTAAAATCAACAAGGTGATTAAGGATAAAAGGCCGAATACGCTAAACCCTATAAACAGTGGTAGCACCGATGTTTTAACAAAACTTCCTATGTAGTTGGCTATGGGGACCGCTAATACCGTTGAGATGAAGCCATTTATTGCAGCGCCAATACCAGCGATATGACCAAGGGGTTCCATGGCCAAAGAGCGTAAATTACCAAATAAAAAACCGACAAAAAAGAATTGAATTAAGAGAAATGTTATGAGGATACCAATAGGTGGATTGTTTCCTGAAAAGAAGATGAGCACGTATAATATGGATATAAAGGCATAACCAAGGGTTGCCCAATAGGCTATATTAAAGGCACCAAAACGTATGACCAATTGGCTATTCATAAACGTCGCAAAACCAACTGAAAAAGCGGTACTTGCGAAAATAAATGGGAACCACTCGCCAAGCTCATATTGCACCTGGAAAATTTGCTGTGACGTACTAAGATAAACCATAAAGGAACCGGTTATAAAGCCGCTCATCAGTGTAAAGGCAACGGCATCTTTATAGCGAAAAAATTCCTTTGTACCGGTTATAAATATACTTGGTCTGAATCTTATTCGTTTGGCCTTTACTAGCGTTTCGGGTTGCCTTAGCCAAAACCATATAACAATTACAGTTCCTATTATTAAATTAGCGTTGAAAATTGCTTTCCAGCCGAATTGATTTAAAAGAAACTGCCCGTAGGTAGGGGCTACAATTGGGACCAGAATAAAAAACATAACGATAATGGAAATTATCTTCGCCATAAAATCCCCCTTGTAGGCATCCCTGGTCATTGCAATTGCCATGGTTCTTGGAGAGGATAAGCCAATGCCCTGAAAAATCCTGGCAACAATCATTAGCTCATAATTTTTGGTCGTAACACAAACAATACTTGAAATCACAAAAACCGAAAACCCAGCGTAAACCATGTTTTTTCTGCCAAAACTATCTGATAATGGGCCAAAGATCAATTGTCCTGTCCCTATTCCCAAAAAAATCATGGTAATAAGCAGTTGTCTCTCGCTAAGTGCAGTTATTCCAAAATGATTTCCAATATCGGGTAATGCAGGCAATAGTGCGTCAATAGAGAGCGCCACAATAGACATTAATGAGGCCATTAATGCAACAAATTCCTTCTTGAAAGTTGGTTGTTTCTGCATTTTGCAAAAGTAGGTCAATTTTTTAGGGCAGGGATTTTTAGGTCTATTAAGATTGTCTTAAACCTCGATAAAGTAATTTATCCATGATGGGTACAATTGCGAAAGGAATTTTCTATTTAGGTATTAAATTTAATGGCTTAAATAGGAGAATCGACAGAATATGAGATTGATGTTATTACTATCCTGAAGATTTGGCGTGTGACGAAGGTGATAATTGATTGCTTATATGTTTATAACATGCTGTTCGTTATTAATCTACTTCAAAACGCCTAATCTATACTTTTTAATTGTTCTAAAGTTTGTCCATAATCATATTGTAAATCCTCATGCAGCTTCAATATTTTTTTATTAGCATTTTCAATAGTTCTATGATACAGGTTTTTAAGCATTGTGTTTTTTTGTATGGAGGGTCGCATTAATTTTAATTTTTCACAGAAATATAGAAGAAGCTCTACTTCGGTTTCTTTATTAAGCGAATACCGAATGTATTTTTTTAAATTACGTAGAATTTTACGTACACTTTTTTTTATGTAAAAGTAACTGCTGGTATTTATGGCCGAGAATTGCGCGTCGATTTCTAATTTCACGGTTTCAATATAACCGCTTTCATCATCTGCCTCAAATAACAAATAAGTTAGTAGTTCCTTATTGTCCTTTTTAAAACGTGCTAATCTTAGACAAAGTTCTGCTAATTCTATATTGGATTTATGCTTAAGTTCCTTTCTAATAGTTACTACCGAAACTGCTTTCATATACTGCGCATTTAGTTATATTTTTAAAAGTAGTAATTATCGTAAGCTGAACGCTATATTCATTAATATTTATGACAGCACTGTATCATACGTTTAAAACACACTTAAATAAAGTAATATTTTCAAATTGAAATTATTCATCTTAGTTCGATTAATAATTAATTGAAAATGAGTTAATTAAAATTTTACTGAGCTATTGCACGTTTAGACGGTTACGTAGAGAGATATTTAAGGTTTAATTGAAAAGGCCTCTATAATCGAAAGGATTTTACATTTGACTCTTGAGAATTGAACTCATTAACGAATTTAAACCTTTTGAAATTCCGTTAAAAAATTAAACTTCATGGCATATTAATTTTTCTAAGGTTATCATTTATTAGTTTAGCTTAAGAACCAAAAGTTGCACTAAAAACGTTAAAAGCTGACTTATGTAAAGCTTATATTCTTGAGAATTTAAAATTAAAAGTATGCCATTTATAACAAATAAAACAAAAGACACAGCAGTAGATATTTTTTATGAGGATTATGGTAGTGGGCAGCCCGTTATTTTAATACACGGTTGGCCTTTGAGCCGTAAATCTTGGGAGCAGCAGGTTTGGAGAATTGTTGAAGCAGGTTTTAGATGTATTTCTTACGATCGGCGTGGTTTCGGGATTTCTTCTGCACCTTGGACGGGCTACGATTACTCCTCGATGACCTCTGATTTGAACGAAATTATTAATCAACTAAAGCTCCAAGATGTTATAATTGTTGGATTTTCAATGGGCGGAGGAGAGGTTGTTCGCTATTTTACAGATTACGGAAGCGATAAAATAGCAAAGGCCGCCTTGATAAGCAGCATCATTCCATTGGTAAAACAAAAGGATGATAATCCCGATGGAGTTCCAGAGGAGGCATTGGATGATATTATAACCTCACTCCAAAACGACAGGGTGGGCTTTTTAAAGGAATTTCACAAAGGGTTTTATAATTATGATGAAAATAATCATACAGTGAGCCAAGGTATTTTAGATTACGATTTTATAGTGGCATCGCATGCATCACCACAAGCTACAATTGAGGCTGCAAAGTCATGGATGAATACCGATTTTAGACCAGAGCTTAAAAATGTAGATAAGCCAACCTTGATTGTTCACGGCGGATCAGATAATACTGTACCTATTGGAACTTCAGCAGAAATGGCAGCCAAACATATTGATAATAATCATTTTGAAATCATTGAAGGCGCACCACACGGTTTAAATATTACCCATGCTGACGAACTGAACAAAATTTTAATCAATTTTTTGAATAAATAGTTTTAAAGATGATTTTATTGATGTTGTAAATATAGATTCTACAACCTTTACATCTAAACGTGCTGCAATTTATGATGAAACCTATTCAATGATAAATTGCAGCACGTTGTAGTTTTATTACATTTCAAAAAATGCGACAAGAAACTATCCGGCTTAAGGAAATTTCAGGGTCACTTTACCTAACTTGCTATCATACTATAAACGGCTAAATCATTTATTTTAAGCAGCCGTAGTTAGAATTTAGAAAATTACCTACCATCAACTGAGAATCTTCCTGGTCCTGAAAAAAATAGAACCACCCAAACAATTAGATAAAGTAATGCATGTTCCTTTTTTTCTAACGAATCTGAAGCGTGAACCACAAAAGCAGCTACAGCCATTGTGATTGCCGCAGGTATTGTAGCTATTTTAGTCTTAAAACCAATAATTATTAAAATAGGAGCAATAACCTCGCCGATAAGGCAAAGTATCAATGATACCAAAGGGCTCATGCCCAAGGGGTCTGGAAACCCATCGGGATTGGACAGCTTATTGATTTTAGGTATGCCATGGGTAAGCATAAATCCGCCAAAACCCAATCTAAGTAAGAACAATGCAAGATTATTGAAGTTTTTTTTCATGTGTGTGTGGTTTTCTCAGGGCAATATAAAACTTTAACCTGATAATGGCGTACTAGTAATTTTTAAAAATCCATTACCAATCAGTTATAAATCTTTACGTAAAGAAAGAGTGGGGCCCAATACTTACCTTAGTTTTGGAAAATCCTCGGGACGTGCCTCGTTCATAATATCATAAACGGTCTCAAAAATATCCTCTAAAGAAGGCTTTGAAAAATAATCGCCGTCTGTACCATAAGCAGGACGGTGTGGTCTTGCGGTAAGGGTTTTGGGTTTGCTGTCTAGATAACGGTAGCCATCCTGAGTGTTTAATATTTCATTTAAAATATAAGCTGAAGCGCCACCGGGTACATCCTCATCTATGATAAGCAGTCTGTTGGTTTTTTTCAAACTCTTTACAATATCATGGTTTAGGTCAAAAGGTAAAAGAGACTGTACATCAATCACTTCGGCATCAATACCAACTTCCAAAAGATCTTTTGCTGTTTTTGAGACCATATTTAGGGTAGAGCCGTAAGATACTAGCGTGATATCATGACCTTTCTTAATGGTTTCAACGATGCCGATAGGCGTTCTAAACCTACCAATGTTGCTTGGCATTTTTTCCTTAAGCCTGTAACCATTTAGGCACTCTACTATAAGTGCAGGTTCATCACCTTCCATGAGTGTGTTGTAGAATCCGGCAGCTTTGGTCATATTTCGGGGAACAAGAACGTGAATTCCCCTTACCAAGTTGATGATTCCTCCCATTTGCGAACCGGAGTGCCATATGCCTTCAAGTCTATGTCCGCGCGTTCTAATGATAACAGGGGCTTTTTGCCTGCCAAGCGTGCGGTACTGCAGGGTTGCTAAATCATCACTCATAATTTGGATAGCGTACATTAAATAGTCTAGATACTGTATTTCTGCAATGGGTCGCAGACCACGCATTGCCATACCAATACCTTGACCTAAAATAGTTGCTTCCCTAATACCTGCATCTGCAACTCGAAGTTCACCGTACTTTTCCTGTAATCCCTCCAATCCTTGATTAACGTCGCCTATATTTCCAGAATCCTCCCCGAAAACGAGCGCATTGGGATAGGTGTTGAATATAGTGTCAAAATTATCCCTAATGATTATTCTGCCATCAACTTCTTCAGGATTATCACTATAAGTTGGCGGATTCGCAGGAACTTTAAGCGCCGATCTTTCAGATTGGCTATTTAGGTGGGAGCTGTATTTTGGTTGAATTTGTTGAATGTATTGGGTAATCCAGTGCTGTAGTTTTCGCTTTTCATCTGAATTTTCGCCAACAACATATCTAAGAGCCTGGCGCGCATTTGAGAGTACATCCTTTCTAATAGGCTCCTTAATTTCAGATAGATTTGAAATCAACTTGTTTAAGAAATTCTTGTTAGCACTATTTTCAGCCAGGGAGGTCATCAAAGCCACGGCTTCGTCCCTTTCCTTAAGGATGGGTTCTAAGTACGCATTCCAAGCTGCTTTTTTACCTTCCCTAACACTCCGCTTTATGTTTTTATCAATCGTGTCTAACTCTTCATCAGTTGAAATGTTATTGGCAATCATCCAATCCCTCATTTGGGCAATACAATCGTATTTTGCCTCCCAATCCAAGCGCTCCTTGGTTTTGTAGCGCTCGTGGGAGCCTGAAGTGGAGTGGCCCTGGGGTTGGGTCAATTCTTGTACGTGGATTAAAACTGGAACATGCTCTTCACGTGCAATTTTCTCGGCAGTTTCGTAGGTATTTACCAATGCGGTATAATCCCAGCCCTTTACTCTTAGGATATCATAGCCCTTGCCGTGCTCATCCCTCTGAAAACCCTTTAAAATCTCTGAAATATTCTCCTTCGTAGTTTGGTGCTTAGCATGAACAGAAATGCCGTAATCATCGTCCCAAATGCTTATGACCATTGGTACTTGCAGTACTCCTGCAGCATTGATGGTTTCAAAAAATAAGCCTTCGCTTGTACTGGCATTGCCAATAGTTCCCCATGCAATTTCATTCCCGTTTTCTGAAAAGTTGGCGTTATTCGCACCCTTTACATTACGGTATATCTTAGAAGCCTGGGCAAGACCTAAAAGTCTTGGCATCTGTCCCGCAGTAGGGGAGATGTCGGCACTGCTGTTGTACTGTTGGGTTAGATTCTTCCAATTTCCATTTTCATCTAAACTGTGCGTTCCAAAATGGCCACCCATTTGCCTTCCCGCACTCATAGGGTCGGCTTCAATTGAAGTATGTGCGTAAAGCCCGGCAAAAAACTGCTCAATATTAAGCTCATCTATCGCCATCATGAAGGTCTGGTCGCGGTAATAACCAGAACGGAAATCCCCCTGCTTAAAAACCTTAGCCCATGCAAGCTGTGGCAATTCCTTCCCATCGCCGAATATGCCAAATTTAGCTTTACCCGTTAGAACCTCCCGACGCCCTAGCAGACTGCATTCGCGACTTGTTACCGCTATCCTGTAATCGTTTAGGATTTCACTTTTAAAATCCTCAAAAGTAATGTCTTCGGTGGTCTTAGGCTGTGTTGACATAATGATAATTTGATGTCTTGCAAAAATAGCAAAACTTGTAAAGATTTACAACGTTATAGTTTGCTATAAATTTGATTAATTATTATAATATATGGTATTTTTTTGAATTTAAAACAGGAATTGCCTTTTAAGCTGCTCTCTTTTGAGAATCTATCAAAACCATTTACGTCTAAATAGACCTAGAAGCACCTGTGGGTCTAGCGTAAATTTAATCCTTATCTTTTGGTCGTAATTGGGTTGTGCAATTTCCCATCCCAGATTGGAGTAAACAGGAAAATATAGTTCAAAAAAATCTGTTACCAAATCTACTTTTATACCAGAATCATAGACAAATGCTGGATTGTTGCCCTTGTTTTTTACAAAACCGAAATCCCCGTAACCTTCAACATATTTCCAAATTGTGGTGCTAAAATTAGAGGTGACCATCCATTGGTTTGCGAAGGGTGTGTCTAGCACACTTTTAAATCCCCCTTCTGCAATGATGATTTGCTGACTGAAAATTCCTGAAGCTTCAGAGCGTCCAAGATAATTAAAATCAAACAAATAGTCGGTAGGTCGGTCTAAGGCGAAACTGAAATAGTCGTTATCAGTTTCAGTATTATTATATAGAAATGTTCCTGCGAAAACCCTGAAATTATATTGTCTATTTCCCTCGGTCAATTTTCTGTATTCGTAATTGATAGCGAATTTCCCAAACTGTTGCGCGAATTGCAAATCGTAAAACCACCTTGAAAAGTCCACTAGACCTGGGTTTGATTTTATCCACCTTACATTAAATACGCTATAATCAGGTTCATCAAAATTTTGAAGTTCTTCAATAAGTTCGGGACGGTCACTAAAATCCCGATTTATGCTGAGATACCTAAAATTAAGCGTTCGCCTTTCATCAGAACGAAAATCGTCGTTTTCCCTAAATACAAATGATAGGCTCGGCGAAATCCTGGTTACAAACGAATCTTCGGCAAACGAGGCATACCCCGCGCTTGCACCATAAGTTATATTGAATAAATCACTGTTTTCTATATTGTGCGTATAAAATATGGAGCCTCCACCTGTAAACGTGTTGGAGCCAACTGAATACTGAGGCGTAATTTTATAATTCAAACGCTTTCTCAAAACGGTTTTATTGTAAAATTTAGCGCCAAAAGTCAAACCATCGTATATATTATTGTAAGCAAACTCAGGCATTAAGAATAATTGATTGTAGTAGGGGTCTTCTACATCTTGGAATAATCTAAATTGCAGAGGTTTGTTGTTGAATGGGAACCCTCGTAGGGATTTATAATTATCCCTAAGGTTGAATTCGGGTATAGTATTATCGTAATTTAGCGCTAAACGCTTTACACTGTCTCTTGCGATGGTTACTTTTTTGAGCTTACCAACATCCTCAACCCATGTTTTTGATAGGATAGAATCTTCCCCAATTGCAAAAAGTGAAATTGGCATATTGTTTTTGCGTTTGTTTTTTATGGTTACCGTCACAGAATCCTGGGTTTTTTCTACCTCCTTTATTTTAAAGTCCAATTTCACTCTGGAGTTGATATAGTCCTCAAAAAACCAATTGACATCCTTGTTGGTGTTTGTTTGTAATTTAATTTTGAATATTTCTGAGTTCGTGATTTTTAATTTTTCTTCTTTTAAATAAGTTTCCAGTGTATTTTCCAGAATATTTGAGTTGACAAAATCATCTAAATATCTCAGGCCAACCCCTGCCTTATACTTTCCGGCAATATTTGCATTGAATTTTAAAAGCGAATCCTTTGAAGTGGTAAGTGGTTGATCGCGATTAGTGCGAGCCATTTGCATGTAAAACATCCCAAATTGGTCATTGTACATTAAATCGGCGGCATGAAAAGATCTTAGACCCCATATATCTGCCAAAGAACCAAACAATTTAGTATCGGGATAATAGGTTTCAACGTATTTCATCAAATAGTAAATATGTATGCCATCCCTTATCCAATAGTCCTTTCTCGGATTCACCAGTAGCGTATTTTCCAAATAATGATTGAGCGCAGTTTTTACTAATTTTAATTCATATTGAAACGTGTCTTGAAAAGGCCTAATAAATGCAGGTAGCTGATTGATACCGTAAAGCGGGTCTTTTTTATAATCTTTTTTGGTAATGAGTAACCGTTCGTGCGGATAGTTACCAAGATTGGCTGTGATATAGCTGGTTACCTTATCTGTTATTAAGGCTTTTTGCTCTGGTGTTACGCCTTTGGCCTTTATATTCGAGACTATGGTAAAATCATCAGTCTGTACGTATTTAAAATCATTGAATTTATCTAAAATCAATAATGTATTAACCCGCTTTTTCCCCGCTAGCTTGTAAGTTTGTTTAAGCGGAGTTTGTTTAATATCAATGATATTTAATTCTGTAATAAGTTGATAGTTCAACGGAAATGAAACTTCCATATTTATGTTAGATGGTGGGACAAATAAGTCATCTAAATCCTTATTGCTATAAATTTGCCATTTACCATTGTACACAGCTGGGGTTATGTGCCAGTGTTTTAGATAGTAATTGTTTAGATCGCTTACCCCATAACCGGTGAATTGACCATCTGGTACCACCACCATGTATTTGAGTGAAATATCATAATAGTTACCTGGTAGCAGGGGGATTTGTAAATTTACCTTAACTACATCAGGGTATTTCTCTGCATTTTGGTAATTAAGCGAATTACCAAGTTCATCACTAATATTGGTAATTGTTGTATAGCCTCGCTGCTCACTTTTTGCAAAATGGAACCTATCGTTAAATTCTTCAATAAAATGTTTCGCTAAGGGTGTTTTCTTGGTAGAATAAGAATTATTCCAATCATTGAGGTAAATTACAGAAAGCGTATCGCCGGACGTGTTTTGATATCTTATGTTCTGGGATATATGTATGGTTTTTTGCGACACATCAAAATCTGCTTTGATATCTATCGTGTTTTGACCGAAAGACAGGCAACAATAAATAAGAAATAAAAAAACAATCGTAAATTTTAGTTTCAATGCGCCACTATAAATTTTAAGGGTTCTTGTGATTGGTCGGCAAGAATACAATAATAAAGACCATTTGCCAAGTCCTTGGTTTTTATATTGATATATAACGAGTTTTCTATGATGATGGTTTTTAATGCTTGACCTAAACTATTTAAAATGTACAGTCGTGTTTTAAACTGGCCAGCACTAATGTTTTGTAAACGTAAAACCCCATCAACTATATTGGGGCCTTTAATTTTGAGGCCTTTAGTTGTTGTAAACTCATTTATGCTTAATAACCGGTCGGTCTTTAGATTTAAAGTAACGGGAAGGTGATTGCTAAAATTGTAAAGTGATGTCTCGATTAATTGTGAAAATTCTGAAACCGCACAATCTTTGCTTTTAATTGACCGATTGTAGCAGTCTGTATTTTCATTGTTGCCATAAACATTGTAGCTGTTTTCCACAAAAGACAAATCTGTACTTGTCGCCATATTTTGGGAGGACAAGATAAAATCAAACTTATCGTCAAAACCGCCATTTGATGCCCCAAGTCCACTTTGTGTTCTTGTAGATTGCGTCACTACATCAATAAACTGTACGTTATTGTGCCAATTGCCAATTTTTTCGGCGGGGTCGATGAAGGTAATATTGTTGTTTATAGAAATTAGCTCTTGAAACCCAGGCTCGGTGGCAGAATATAGGTTTAAGTCCCCAGCTAAAATAATCTTGCTATCTGGTGAGAATGCATCGATATGGTTTTCCAGATCATTTATCATTTGCAATCTCAATTGCTCATTTTCATAACCACTAGCTGCTTTTAGATGGCAAACAATAACCTCATATACCGCGGGTTTTGTATGTTTTAGCGGCGTGTTTGGTTTAAGTTGATAATGATTAAAATCCCTAAAAATAGTGGTAACCACGGCCTGATTATCTAAAATTAACTTACTGCTGTCATAAAATATCAATTGTTGGAGTTGGTTAGAGTCACCAAAATCATCATCAGATGTATTGTTTTGAAAGCTTGCCCTGTTATAGTGTGGGTTGATGGACTGAAGCGTGTTTAATAGCAAATTGGCACCGTCTTGGTTATTGAACTCACAAACCATGAATAAATCTGGACGATAGTCACCCATAATTACCTCAAAGTTCAGAATTCGGTTGGCAAAGGTTTCTTCTTCCGGAAATTCCAGAAGATTATAAAACATCAGTTTTGGGTTGTCCTGAGCATGAGATTTTTGCTCGCTTATGCAAAGGTAAATACCTATTAGTATCCAAATCTTAATCATGGCATCAATCAGAAATCAATCAATAATTAAAGGAATTTAGAAATTGGGGCTTAGACCGTATTCGTTGTAAAAATTATCTAAGATATCTATCACTTCATCTGCGGTATCTACAACGTGGATTAATTTCAGGTCTTCTGGGCTAATGCTGTTGTTGGCATTGAGCAGGGTGGTCTCAACCCAATCCATTAGCCCGCCCCAGAAGCCTTTACCAACCAAAATAATCGGAAATTTCTCAATTTTATTGGTCTGTATCAGGGTCATTGCCTCAAAAAGTTCATCGAGTGTACCAAAGCCACCGGGCATAACCACAAAACCTTGTGAATACTTTACGAACATTACTTTTCTAACAAAAAAGTAATCAAAGTCCAGGCTTTTGTCCCTATCAATGTAAGGGTTATCGTGTTGTTCAAAGGGCAGATCAATGTTTAATCCTACCGAAGTTCCTCCAGCAATATGCGCACCTTTATTTCCTGCCTCCATAATGCCGGGCCCGCCACCAGTAATTACGCCGTATCCGTGGTCAACAATCTTCTTGGCAACTTCTTCTGCCAGTTTGTAATATTTGTGGTTGGGCTTAGTTCTAGCCGAACCAAAAATTGAAACGCATGGCCCAATCTTACTAAGTTTTTCATAACCATTAACAAATTCGCCCATTATTTTGAAAATGGCCCAAGAGTCATTTGTCTTTATTTCATTCCAACCTTTATGGTTTTGTTCTTTTCTCATTTAATTCCAATACATTTATTGAGTGACAAAAATAAAGTAATTGTTAGTAAGATGTATCAAAACAAATACTTTAAAAACGTGGGTCATTTACAAAAAAAAGCAAGCCTAATTGGCTTGCTTTCAATAAATTTAATTTTCTTTTTATAGCGGTCGTCTTCCCGAAATAATATTATATAAAATAACTATTACGGCAATAACCAGTAGTACGTGAAATAAACCACCAGTACTTAATCCTGGAACTATGCCTAAAAGACCCAGGAGCCAGACAATAATACAAATTACGGCTACAAGCCAAAGAAGTCCTCTCATAATTGATTTTGTTTTTAAAGAATACTAGTTAAATATTAAAGAGCATTCTTGGTTAGATTTGAAAATTAAACAAATGTTTTGAGAATTCTCCAATTTCGTGTCTTATGGGCAAAGAACTTTACCAATAGAGCTATGTATAGATGAAATTTCTATGAATTTGTTAACTGAGCTCTCTTTTTAGAAATTTCGCAGTGTGGCTTTTTTTGTCTTTTGCGACCTGTTCTGGTGTGCCTTTGGCAACAACATGGCCGCCGGCTTGGCCGCCTTCGTAGCCAATATCAATGATGTAATCACACATTTTTATGACATCAAGATTATGCTCAATAATGAGCACGGTGTTACCCTTATCAACTAATTTGTTGAGTACTAGCATTAATACCCTAATATCTTCAAAATGAAGTCCGGTCGTTGGTTCGTCTAGAATATAAAAGGTATTGCCAGTATCGCGTTTGCTTAGTTCTGTTGCTAATTTTATTCGTTGCGCTTCACCACCAGAGAGTGTTGTGCTTTGTTGCCCCAAAGTAATGTAGCCAAGCCCGACGTCCTTTATGGTGCTCAGCTTCTTGTGAATTTTAGGGATGTGCTCAAAAAAGTCCACCGCTTGGTTGATGGTCATGTCTAGAACATCGCTAATGGATTTTCCCTTGTAACGAATTTCTAAGGTTTCACGATTAAATCGCTTGCCCTGGCAAGTCTCGCACTCTACGTAAACATCTGGTAGGAAGTTCATTTCAATAACTCTCACGCCACCGCCTTGGCAGGTCTCGCAACGGCCACCTTTAACGTTAAAGCTAAAACGGCCTGGCTTATACCCTCGAATCATCGCCTCGGGAATTTTGGCAAACAGACTTCTTATTTCATCAAAGGTCTTGGTATAGGTTGCTGGGTTGCTCCTTGGTGTTCTGCCTATGGGGCTTTGGTTAATGTCAATTACCTTATCCGCATGCTCCAAGCCTTTAATGCTTTTATAAGGCATCGGTTTTTTAACACCATTAAAATAATGAGCGTTCATAATAGGGTAGAGGGTCTCATTGATCAAGGTTGATTTTCCACTACCGGAAACGCCTGTTACCCCAATCATTTTTCCCAACAATAAGTCTATGGATACGTTTTTTAGATTATTTCCCGTGCAACCTTTTAAAACTATTTTCTTTCCGTTGCCCTTACGACGGCTCTTTGGCACCGGGATTTCCTTGGTTCCATTTAGATAGTCTGCCGTTAACGTATTGTACTGCATCAGTTCCCTGGGAGAACCGATGCTTATAATCTCCCCTCCATATTTTCCTGCCCGCGGGCCGATATCAATAACGTAATCTGCCCGTTCAATCATGTCCTTATCGTGCTCAACTACAATGACAGAATTACCAATATCGCGCAAGGATATCAGGGAATTAATTAACTTTTCATTATCACGTTGATGCAGACCAATACTGGGTTCATCTAAAATATAGAGCACCCCTACCAACTGGGAACCAATTTGCGTAGCTAGCCTTATTCGCTGTGCTTCACCGCCAGATAGGGATTTTGAGCCCCTATTAAGTGAAAGGTAATCTAGACCAACATCTAGGAGAAACTGCAATCTGCTACGGATTTCCTTGATGACCTCTTCGGCTATTTTAAGCTGCGTGTTGCTCAAATGTTTGGTAAGATGGTTAAACCAATTGGCCAAATCCACGATATCCTTATTTGCCAGCTCGGCGATATTCAAACCGTTGACCTTAAAGTAAAGTGACTCCTTACGAAGTCTTGAACCTTCACATTTTGGACATTTCACCTTGTCCATGTAATTTTTTGCCCACCGCTTTAAAGAAGTCGTATCGGCATTTTTGTATTGTGTTTCAATAAAATTTGCGACACCTTCAAAGTCGATACTGTATTTTCGAGTCACACCAAGGGTCTTGCTTTCCACAGAAAACTTATCGTTTCCCCCGTACATAATCATCTCCTTTGCCTGCTTTGGTATATTTTTATAAGGGTCGCTTAATTTAAAATTAAAGCGCTGCGCAATGGTTTCAAATTGCTTAAAAACCCAACTGTTTTTTTTGGGGCCGTGGGGAGCAAGTGCGCCAGCTTTAATTGAAATGCTATCATCAGGGACTATTTTCTGCTCATTGACCTGATATAAGGTGCCAATACCATTGCATTTTGGGCATGCGCCTTTTGGCGAATTGAAAGAGAAGTTGTTTGGTTCTGGACTTGGATAAGAAATACCAGAGGTAGGGCACATTAGGTTTCGGCTAAAGTACCGGGTGTTTTTGGTGTCATGCTCCAAAACCATGAGCACATCGTTACCGTGGTACATCGCCGTTTTAATGGTTTCAGAAAGTCGTTTGTCATTATCCTCGGTGTCATCAATTTTCATTCGGTCAATTACAATCTCTATATCGTGAGTCTTGTAACGGTCTAGTTTCATGCCCTTGACTAGATCTTTAACTTCTCCATCTGTTCTAACCTTGACAAAACCTTGTTTAGCTATTTGTTGAAATAGCTCACGATAATGACCTTTACGAGAACGGATTACGGGAGATAAAATATTTATTTTTTTTCCTCGATAGCTCTCTTTTATCAGTTCCTTAATCTGGTCGTCGCTGTAGCTTACCATTTTTTCTCCTGTATTATAACTGTAGGCGTCGCTTGCCCTGGCAAATAACAATCTCAGGAAATCGTAAATTTCGGTAATCGTGCCAACGGTAGAGCGCGGGGATTTACTGGTGGTTTTTTGCTCTATGGCAATTACGGGTGAGAGGCCATCAATTTTATCAACATCTGGGCGTTCCAAACCTCCAAGAAACTGACGGGCATATGCCGAGAACGTCTCAATGTACCGGCGTTGACCTTCAGCATATATCGTATCGAAAGCCAAAGAGGATTTGCCGCTGCCTGAGAGTCCGGTAATCACCACCAACTGCTCCCTTGGTATCGTAACGTCAATATTTTTCAGGTTGTGTACTCTTGCGCCCTTTACCTCAATGGTATCCTCAAAATTGCTCATAAATACGTTGGAAATTCTCTGTTAAAATCACAAAGTTGCAAAGGTAAGGGTTTTGAAGCTGAATTTAATACCAGCTTTAACTCTCATATTTATTATTGTTAATGTTATTTGGCTGTTGCGTTTGTGCCTATGGTCAAAATCTCAGCCCATTGTGTTGTAAAACGCGGGCTTCGATGCTCCTTAACCAATGCCCACTGTTCTTCACGATTTCCTACCGTGGCCAGTTTTATTTTGTTTTTACCGTATTTGGCATTGATGTCATCAATGAGTTTTGTGAGTGTGGCATCAGATTCGGTTTCCTCAATTTCGAATAGACTGGTCTGTATGTGATGTTCTGGCACCAGCCCAAGCAGATTAACTCCCACTTTTTTATAGCGATAGCCCTCTTTGAAAATCTGTTTTAGGCCTTTGAGAGCAGTTCGGGTCAAAACCAGCGTGCTGTTGGTGGGCTGGTCTAAATTCAAAACGATTTTATTCTTGTATTGCTTATCAAAAGCACTGTGGTAGTTGGTGGTGAGATAAATTTCAATTTTTGTAGCGGCGCTTTTTTGTTGCCTAAGCAAGTCGCCAACTTCTGCCACATAATAGCTGCAGGCTTCTTCAATCAAAGAATAATCTGTTAGTTTATGCCCAAAGGACTTAGCGGTCCCAATACCCTTTTTCGGTTCGGGGTTGGTCGTAAATTCCAAACAGACTTCCCCATTAAGCTCACGCCAAAGGCGCTCGCCAATAACGGTCATATGCTTACGTACCCAAGCCACGGGCATCTCGGCAAAATCGAAGGCTGTCTGTTTTCCAACGGTCACCAGCTTATTGGCGTGCTGCTTCCCAATACCCCAGGTGTCTTTGATTTTTATGTATTTGAGCAGTTCAATATGTTTCTCCTGAGAGTCACAAACAAATACACCTCGATTTTCTGTTTTCTTCTTGGCATAGCGGTTTGCTAATTTTGATAGGGATTTTGTTTTTGCGACACCAACGCCAACAGGTATTCCTGTGTGTTTAAGAACCGTTTCCTTGATGCTCTTCGCGATTTCATTTAGGTCTGAACAGTAATAGTGGCTCAGGTCCACGAAACTTTCGTCTATACTATACTCCTCAACTTTAGGGGAAAAAGATTTGAGGGTATCCATAACCCGACGGGACATGTCGCTGTACAGCGTGTAGTTTGAAGAGAAACAAGTTACGCCATTATCGTCAAGAATCTTTTTTATCTTAAAAACAGGCTGAAACATAGGGATATGCGTCAAGGCTTTTGCCTCTTTATTGGCAGCAATGATACAACCATCATTATTGCTAAGCACAACAACAGGTTTATTCTTTAAATCTGGCCGAAACACTTGCTCGCATGACGCATAAAAGCTATTACAGTCCACCAATGCTATCATGCCAATACCGACTTAATGATGTGAGTGATTACGCCCCAAATTTCGTAGGTGGTTTGCTCTTTTAAGCGCTCTACCCTGAACTCACCCTCAGAGACAATTAAAGCCAGATGACCTGGGCGGCCTTCAATGGATTTATCAACAATCAACACGTCATTTTTATGAACGTTGAAGGCTGAAAACCCATCATCAGCTAATCTTACGTAAAAGGTTGAATTTTTGTTTCTTATTAATGCGTCATTTAAATCAATTCGTGGTTCTGTATAATGGGTCGCCGGACTCGAGAACCCTGTTTGGGCAGGTCTTCTTACACGAAAATTACTAGCAGGTCTTTTTACAGGTTGTACAACATACTTATTCATAGTGGCTTACTTAAATTCAAGCATAATTATTTATTCAAATTTAGGTAAAATGAATAAATTGCTACAATTAAAAGATGTTAATACTACAAAATGTAGTTAATTAAATTTTGGATGGTAAACCCTTCCAACCTCTTAACGTTTTTTATGGAAGTCCTGCCTAAGGTATAAATTAGGCGCTCGCTTCGTATCTGCTCCGGTCCAATGGCTGTTGGGAAGTGTTTGCTTTGATAAAACAGTAGGTTTGAAAATTATAATTCTATATTTATACTTGTAAGAACTTTAAATACAAATAATGATGCAACTATTAGGAATAGGCTCAAGAATCAATCACACAGAATACGGTAAAGGTGTGGTCACAAACGTGACCTCAAAGCACTATTGGGTTACCTTTATGGACAATGGTTTGGAAACCATAGAAATAGACGACGATTTTGAGGTCATTGAGGCCTGTGAGGACGAGGTGGATAGTGTTAGTTTTGCCGAGGTTGAAAGTTGTCTGGTACAAATTCTAAAGCGTTGGAGCGATGTTACTGAAATCGTGCCGATTGCTGAAAAATGGAAAGGCGGCAAGCTCGTTATGGAGCCCGGCGATACTAGCCTTAAAGGCAAGGAACTGCCAATAAATAGCCTCTTTCACAAAATAACCATGGTTCGCGATAGATTGCGGGTCATGGAGCAGAAAATTAACAGTAGCAAAAATCTGGCCGAGCAAGAGAAAATCGATTTGCAACAGTACTTAACCAGATGTTATGGAAGTCTAACAACCTTCAATGTATTGTTTAAGTTAAAAAGCCAAAATTTTGTGGGGCAGAGTTCTAGATAGTTTTTTTATACGAGGTTTGACTTTTAGGTTCAAGATTATTTTTACATGGCGCTTTTTTTACCAAATAGTAACTATATAGTATTGAGCGGTCGCCCTCCCAGATATATTCTTCCTTATTTGCGTGATGGTTATAATTTTATGACAATAGTTGTTGTATAATGGTTTTTGAAGACTATTTTTTAGCCCCGTAATATCAGGCTATGTCTAACGTATCTATTCAATTTGCATGGCGAATAATATTTTTATAGACCTAAATGCAGACCTTGGCGAAGGGCTTGAAAACGAAAAGGTTTTAATGCCCTACCTGTCATCCTGCAACATCGCCTGTGGCGGACACGCTGGTAATGAGCACACCATGTTAAGTGCCGTTAATCTAGCAAAAAAATACAATGTAAAAATTGGTGCGCATCCATCCTTTCCAGACCGAGAGAATTTTGGTCGGAAGCTAATGGTAATGCGTCCAGAGGATTTGAAAGATAGCCTAGTCAAGCAAGTGACTACATTTTTAACAATTGCGGGCTCTCAAAACGCAATATGCCATCACGTTAAGCCACATGGGGCATTGTATAACCTTGCCGCCCGAGACGAGAGCCTAGCGCAAGTTATTGCAGAAGTTGTGAAGCAATTTGGTTTAGGGTTAAAATTATACGCGCCTTATGAATCTGCGATGGCAAAAGTTGCGATAAACCATGACATTGAAGTGGTTCTAGAGGCTTTTGCAGATAGAAATTACAATAGTGATTTGGGTTTGGTTTCTAGACAAAGTCCTAATGCCCTAATTACCAGCCCGAAGTTGGTGCTGAAACATATAAAACAGATTGTTTTAAATCAAAAAGTAAAAACGATTGATGGGGTAGAGGTAAGGCTAAAAGCAAAAACGTTCTGTATTCACGGAGACCAAGAAAATGCCCTGGATATATTGAGGTATTTAAGTTTAAATTTCCCTGATAATATAACTATAACTAAGCTGAGATGATGGACTTTATTTTGACATATCACCGTTATTCTGAACGCTCCATTTTAATTGAGTGGCCGCAAGATATTGATGAAAATATCCTTGAGGATATCATGTTGTTTAAAAATTACCTTGAAGGTTTAGGTCTTAAATCAATAGTTGATATAATTAGTGCATACAACTCAATGTTAATTATTTATAATGAAGCTATAGATAATATCAATGATGCCTTTTTAACGCTGAAACGCTATTATATTAAAAGAAAATTAGGCCAATCCCAAACATCAAGACTTTGGCAAATACCTGTTTGTTATGATGAAAGTTTCGGTTGGGATTTACAGGAGATATCCAATAAAAATATGCTTTCTAAAGGAGACTTAGTGAGGCTTCATTGCCAGGCGATTTATAGGGTGTATTTTATTGGATTTTTACCTGGCTTTTTATACTTGGGCGGATTAAATGGGCGCTTACATTTTCCGAGGAAAAAAACGCCCCGTAAACGTATTGAAAAAGGAGCGGTGGCCATTGGTGGTAATCAAACCGGCATTTATCCAAATGAAAGTCCGGCGGGATGGCACGTTATTGGCAATTGCCCACTGAAGTTGTTCTGCCCCTCAAATGCCAAACCTTGTTTTGCAAAACCTGGCGACCGAGTTCAGTTTTATCAAGTTAGTAAGGATGAACATCAAAAGATTTGCACGGCTGCTGAAGCTGGAAATTTCTACATTAAACATGGGGTTGTAGATGATTGAAATAATAAAATCGGGGCTTTATGACAGCATTCAAGACCTAGGTAGAATGGGAGTTCGGCAGTTTGGTGTTCCTGTCTCCGGTGTCATGGATGTTTATTGCGCTAAATTGGCAAATGCACTGTTAGATAACGATGAGGAGTCGGCTCTTTTGGAATTTAACTGGCAAGGGCCACAACTCAAATTTCATTTAGATACATATATTTCTATTTCAGGCGCAAATTGCAATCCCAGTCTAAACGTCAAGCCAATCAAAAATAATCAGCGTATTAGGATAAGACCGGGCGATGTGCTTACTTTTGGCAAATGCGATATGGGGTTTCGAGGTTATATTGCCGTAGCTGGTGGATTTCAAAGCGATAAGGTTATGGGTAGCAGAAGCATGTACAAGCATGTCACAGATAAACCTGTTTTATTAAAAGGTGATATGTTGCAAGCCAAACCTTGCTTAAATCTTAATATTGTAAGCAGGGTTTCCATAAAGGTGCCAAAATCGCATTTTCGTTCAAAGTATTTGGACGTGATGCCGGGGATTGAATTCGGTAAATTGTCAAAAGCAGTGCAAAAGATGCTTTTTCAACAGAAATTTACGGTCGCAAACGCAAGTAACAGGATGGCGTATCAATGCAACGAAACTGTTGAGAATGATTTACAATCAATTATAACAACCCTCGTCTTGCCGGGAACAGTCCAATTGACCCCTTCTGGAGAATTGATGATTTTAATGCGTGATTGCCAAACTACGGGCGGTTATCCTAGGATATTTCAATTGAGCGAGAGTAGTATCAATAGATTGGCCCAAAAGAAAACTGGAGACGAGTTTCGGTTTAAAATGGTAAATAAATTTTAGGGAAATAAGAAGTTTTGGTTACTTGTTGATGTTGCGTTTTTTAATAAGTATAGATTAAAGTAATTTTTTTTGCTTTAGAACAAAGCGTTTATTCGCAGTGCTGCATGTCATATTAAACACAATCCCAAATGTAAATTGTTATAAAATCAACAAATGGCCAAACGGAAAAAAACAGTTAATATCATTTTTGTAGGAGTCATTTTACTTATGATTATCCCGCAAACCAGACAGCCCATTCAAATTTTTCTGCAAAAGGGTGTTGCAAGATTAGTAAAGCCCAGATTACTATCGGCTTCTGAAACAGTGCGCCTAGATAATTTTAATTGGACATTGCGAGATAAACGTGGTCAAATTTTTAATCTTGAAGAAGCTAAGGGAAAAGTGCTAGTCATTAACTTCTGGGCGACATGGTGCCCGCCTTGTATAGCTGAAATGCCAAGTTTTCAAAAACTATACGACAATTATAGGGATGACGAAGATTTACTTTTTCTATTCGTTACCCAAGAGGATAGTAAGGTGGTTGAAGCCTTCATGAAAAATAAAGCCTACAATTTGCCCTACTATATTCCCATGACCGATTACCCAAAAGAATTTGATATTACATCTATACCAAGGACTTTTATAATAAACAAGACCGGGGGTATCGTTTTGGACAAGTCGGGCGTTGCAAACTGGGATGGAGAAAACATGACCATTATTTTGGATAAACTAAGTGATTAAAGCGTTTTAAAAAAGCCCTTGATGAAACTCCATGAGAATAGCGAGAACATGATTTTTAATTCTTCTGGAAAGGTAGATTCTTCATCCAGAAACCGAAACATGTCTTGTATTGAGTTTTTATTATAGAATTGCCCAAAAATCCACTCTCCTTTATGGTTTTCATCCTTAAGAACCTTTAAGAATACCTTGTCATAAAACTTATATTTCCCACAGAAGAGATTGGCTGATGGTGCATTACCATTCTTTATGTTGTTGATGACAAAGGCAACCTTCTTCTCGGTATGTTTAAAACTATAGCCGGTTGAGGGTTTGACCCAGCCACCGCCAGTACCAATTTTAGTTACCGCCTTAGTTGAAAAATTTTCAAAGGGAAAGGTGCTCATAGGGATAATGCCCGACTCGGTTTCGGTGATAACGTAATCTGAAACGTTTAATATTTCAGAGAGATATTTTTCAATATATTGGTCATAGGTTGTCTCGCTTACCAGGTTTTCTGTAAAGTAAGTAAACTCTACCAAGGCTTCATTTTCTGAAAACGGGAGTACATAGGTAAAGGTGGTCTGTTCGCCGTGTTTTAAGCGATAATCCATCATTGTTAATTTAGATGAGTCGAATACCGCTTTATCAGTCTTAATAAATATTCCCTTAAAGTGCTGTTTTATAGTGATGACATTTTTTTCTTTGGTGTAAAAAACATCTGGTATTCTGCTGTCAAATACGTGGCTAGCTAGATATGAATTTGATTTGGTATTTACTTTAGGAGTTTGCGCATCTTCTACATTTAGAACCTCTTCCAAAATAAACTTAAAATTAGTTTTTTTGGTTAAAATGGCTTTTGCATGGTCATAGAAGTCAATAGACCTAATGGTCTTGTAAATATAAGGGGATAGGTGAAGGTTGAGGAATTTTTCTGAAGTGATGACCTGTACCTTATTCCAGCTTTTAAAAACAATACTTTCCCACTGGCCGCTTCCCTTTTCCCAAAATGACCATGATTTATCATTATCATTTTTTTTAGAGGGGTCAATCAGCGCTATAGTTTTAGAGTCAAAATAACTATCGGCGGCCATTTTCAAAGCCAATTGAAACCCAGCGAGACCGTTTCCGATGATAATAAAATCGAAACCTTCCTGGGGTTTAGCCATCTAGATTTATCTTTTAAAATATTTAAACGGCACTACAAGCATCCCAAAATTTTCACTTTCTTCCTTACCTAGATGTTTGTGGTGTATTTTATGGGCACGTCTTACACCTTTAGCGTACCAGTTATTGGCTTTTCTAAATAATTTAAAACGTTGATGAATAAAGATATCGTGAACTACAAAATAAGCTATCCCGTAAGCCAAAATACCAAAACCGATTGGTAGGCAGTACCACATATTCTCATAACTCCATAGATAGAAACAGCCTATACTCACCGCTGCATAGAATATAAAGAAAGCATCATTACGCTCAAACCAGCTATCGTGGTCTTTGTGATGATGGTCTTTGTGCAATACCCATAAAAATCCGTGCATTATGTATTTATGTGTGAACCAAGCCATGAATTCCATGATGCCGAAAACACCCAAAAAAACAAGAATCCAATAAATAGTTTGCATAGTCATTAATTACATTAAATTTAATTGATATTTTACATAGCTTCTGGTCAACAATTCAAATTTCTTATAATTTGGCACTCTAATTCGAGTCGATTTTATCTCCAGAGCTGGTGTCTTTTTTAATTTTTTCAATAGTTGGCTATAGTAACGGTAAGCCATAAAGACGCCGAACTTAGCCTCCATTGGTAATCTCTTTATCCCGTCTAGACCTTTTGCGAAATCATTTTCAATATCATCTATTATTGCTTGTTTAGAAGCTTCATCCAAATGATTTAAATCTGTATTTGGGAAATAGGTTCTACTCAAATCCTCGAAATCTGCTTTTAAATCCCTTAAAAAGTTGACTTTCTGAAACGCAGAGCCTAAACTCATTGCAGAATTTTTCAAGTCCTCAAATTTCTGCTGGTCACCTTTTACAAAAACCTTCAAGCACATAAGGCCAACCACATCGGCCGATCCGTAAATATACTGCTTGTACTCTTCATCGGTTAAGTATGTACTTTTATGTAAATCTGTTCGCATACTTTTCATAAAGGCATCAACCAGATGTTTGTCTATATTGTATTTATGATAGGTTTCCTGAAAACTGTTCAAAATAGGATTAAGGCTAATTTTTTGTTCGATTGCTAATTCCAGGTCTTCTGTAAAGCGGTCAAACAACATTTGCTTATCATAGTCGTGGAAAGTGTCAACAATCTCATCTGCAAACCGAACAAACCCATAAATATTATAGATATCTTGACGAATGGAATCGGCAAGCATTTTTGTTGCCATTGAGAACGACGTACTGTAAGACCTAGTTACGGTTTTACTACATTTTTTGGAAACGGTATCAAAAATCGACTTCATGGGTATTAATTAGAATGATGTTTTGTTATTAAGTCTGCCGCTAACTTTCCTGAAATCAAAGCTGGTGGCACTCCTGGTCCAGGGACGGTTAGTTGACCGGTGAAATACAGGTTATCAATTTTTTTACTCTTTAAATTAGGTCTCAAAAAAGCTGTCTGTTTTAGCGTGTTGGCCATGCCATAGGCATTCCCCTTATAGGAATTATAGGTCTCAACAAAATCCTTTACACAAAAGGATTCTTTAAATATAATATTTTTTTTCACGTTCTGTGAAGTGAGGTTTTCCAATCGTGTAATAATCTTGTCAAAGTAAATAGTTCTTAATTCCTCTGTATCCTCGATGCCAGGTGCAATAGGTATCAGGAAAAACGCCGTTTCGAAGCCATCGGGCGCCATAGTGGTATCTGTTATTGAAGGAAAATTCGCGTAAAATAGTGGCGAGTCCGGCCATTTGGGATTATCATATATGGCCTCGGCGTGGGCTTCAAAATCCGTATCAAAAAACAAATTATGATGTTCGACGTTGTTAATCTTTTTATTAAAACCCACATAGAACAGGAGGGAGGAAGGAGCAAAAGTCCTGCTTTCCCAATATTTTTCTGAGTATTGACGGTACCCTTTATCTAACAATGTTTCTGAGTGGTGGTAATCTGCTCCGCTTAACACGACGTCAAACTCAAATGTGTTGCCGTTTACTTTAATTGAGTTAGCTTTTTTTGAAGTTACATTGATTTTTTCAACTGAACTATCTGTACGTATTGTAACGCCAAGACTCTCCGCCAAAGTGGTCATGGCTTCAATTATTTTATACATCCCGCCTTTAGGATGCCAGGTTCCTAAACCAAAATCGGCGTAATTCATAAAACTGTAGAAAGATGGGGTGTTACTTGGTTTAGCGCCCAGAAAGAGCACCGGAAATTCCAATGCCGAAATGAGCTTTGGATTTTTAAATTGTTTTCTAACCTCAGAGCTAATGGTCTTAAAAAATTGGTCAACTCGAGTAATGGTTTCTTTTGTAACCAGTTCAAAAGGTGAAATCCCAGGTTTTAATACAACTTTATTAATAGCAATATCATAGTTTTCGCCGGCCTTTGCAATGAATTTTCTTAAGGGCACAGAGCTGCCGGGTTCGATACGTTCAAATTCTTGGGCAATCTTATCTAAAGTATCACCAACTGTAATTGTATCATCCTCGAAAAAAATCTTGTAAGCAGGACTTAATTTATCGAGCTCGTAATAATCAGAGACGCTTTTACCAAAATCAGCGAAGAATTTTTCGAAAATATCAGGCATCCAATACCAGCTAGGGCCCATATCGAAAGTGAAGCCTTCTTTCTTTAATTGTCTGCACCTACCGCCTGTGGTTGGGTTTTTCTCAAAAACAGTTACGTCATACTGATCGCGTGCAAGATAACATGCCGCAGATAGCGAAGAAAAACCAGAACCTATAATACCTACCGATTTACCCATTGTTTAAAATAATCGGCATAAAGTTAAACAGAATAGTGGGTGAAGTTGTAATTTTATAATATTTTAACTAAATCCTTTATGTTATCAAAGGTCGTTATTTGCTGAGGCAGTGAATTTACATCAATTTCCTGGAGCATCCTGCCTAATACCCAAAATTCTATATTCTTTTTTTGCAAAATCTTTAACTCAAATTCCTTAAAGTAATCATCGATTTTATCTTTTTCGGGCTTTACCGTGAAATACGATACAAATACCAAGTCGTCGTAATAATTAAGAAGGTCCTGTAAAGCATCAATAGGTACGCTCTGGCCTAAAAATATAGATTGATAGCCTCTGGCGATAACTTCATAATTAAGTAACATTAACCCGAGTTCGTGCACTTCGTTATCTGGCAGATAGAGTACAAAGACTTTGTTCTGATTAATAATGTTTTGGCTTTGAATCGCCTCTGTGCTGGTTAGTAATTTTTGACGAATCAATGTGGTCAAAAAATGCTCATGGGCGGGTGTTATAGTTTCAGTTTGCCATAGCATGCCAATTTCTCCCATTAGCGGCATGAAATCGTCATAGAAAATATTTATAAAACCTTTCTCCTTTTCCAGGCCATTGTAGGTCTCATAGAACAGTTTCTGGTCAAAATTAAGCATCGCTAATTTAAAAGTGCTTATGGCGTGGTTGTGCGTAATGTCTTTCTCTGCGGTGTCCTTAACATACTCGCTGATTTCCGCGTCAGCCATGGCGGCAATTTTAGATATTTTATAGCCATTGGCGTTGAGATAACTAATATTTAGTAACTTTTGTAAGTTTTTAAGGTCGTAGGTTCTTATATTGGTTTCTGTTCTTTCAGGCTCTAGAAGGTCATAGCGTTTTTCCCACATTCTAATGGTATGGGCTTTCACCCCGGTAAGATTTTCGAGATCTTTAATACTAAAACTGTTTTTAATATTGTTCATTATTTTTTAATGAAAATTAAACAAAAGTAGTCATTTTTAAGGCCAAACACTAGGATTAGGGAAAAATTAGCACCCAGCTAGTATTTGAATATTATTGATTCTTGGTATATGTTTACTATTTCATATAATTTAGTCATGAAATGGGTTCTCAATTTAAAGTGATTTTTTGACCTTAAGTGGCTTTGTTGTCAGTCCCGCCATCTTAAAATTTGAGCAAAAAATATTTATTTAGAATGATAATAAATTAAGGTATTATTTTGAGAATTTAGCAATTATATCAGTAAAATATTAAATATTTCCTATTATTTTACCGCTGTTTTCTAAAACACACAACCAAACATTCTTAAATATGGCAAATGTCTTATGGTTACAAGGAGGGGCATGTAGTGGAAACACTATGTCCTTTTTAAATGCGGAAGAACCAACCGTTGTAGAATTAATTACAGACTTTGGTTTAAACATTCTTTGGCATCCTACCACAGGAACACAAATCGGAGACCAAGTTCAAGATTTATTAAAAGATATTCTTGCTGGAAAAGTTCAAATGGACATTCTTGTCTATGAAGGCTCTTTAGTTCAGGGTCCAGATAATACGGGTACGATGAATTATTTTGCCGACCGACCAATGATGGATTGGATTAAAGAATTGTCTGAAGTAGCCGGATACGTTGTAGCTATAGGAGACTGTGCAACCTGGGGAGGGATTCCTGCTGTAGCACCAAACCCGAGCGAATCTACTGGTTTACAATTTCACAAAAAGAAAAAGGGAGGCTTTTTAGGTCACGATTATGTGTCTAAAGGTGGTTTGCCTGTGATAAATATTCCTGGTTGCCCAGCGCATCCAGATTGGATTACTCAAATTCTTGTTGCGATTTCAGTGGGGAGAATTGGTGATGTATTAATCGACGATTATCACAGACCTAAGACATTCTTTACAGATTTCGTTCAAGATGGCTGTACCAATGTAACCAATTTTGCTCAAAAGGTAGATGGCGGCTTCGGTACACGTGGTGGATGTCTGTTTTATGAAGTAGGGTGTCGTGGACCAATGACCAGAGCAAGTTGTAACAACATACTTTGGAATCGACAATCGAGTAAAACGCGCACTAACCATCCTTGCTTAGGATGCACCGAGCCTGGTTTCCCGCATAACGATTTAATGAAGGGAAGCGTCTTTAAAACATTGAAGCATTTTGGAGTGTTTCCAAAAGAGGTGCCAACTGGAAGAACAAAATTAGCCTATTACTTAGAATCTGGTTTTCAAAAAGTAATGCCTAAAAACAGACCAATAACAGAAACATCTAAATAGAATAAAATTTAAAAAATGTCAGTAAAAGAATTAAATATATCACCCGTAGGACGCGTTGAAGGCGATTTAGATGTCAAAGTTTATATCGATAATGGCAAGGTAACGCGTGCTCATACTCAAGCAGCAATGTTTAGAGGTTTTGAGAAAATAATGGAAGGGAAAGACCCCCAGTCGGGACTTATCGTAACACCCCGTATATGTGGAATTTGTGGAGGATCGCATTTATATTGCGCATCATCTGCCTTAGATACCGTTTGGGAAACTAAGCTTTCTCCCAATGCACTTCTCTTAAGAGCCATAGGTCAGGCAACTGAAACTTTACAAAGTATACCGAGATGGTTTTATGCCATTTTTGCAACAGATATGGCAAATAAGAAGTATGCAAGTCAACCGCTATACGACGAAGTTGTAAAAAGATGGTCTGCCTACGTGGGAACTACGTTTCAAAAGGGATTAACCGCAAGTGGGCTTCCAGTTCAAATATATGCTTTGTTTGGTGGGCAATGGCCACATTCAAGTTATATGGTGCCAGGTGGTGTTATGTGCGCACCTACTTTAAAGGATATAACCAGGGCTCACGCTATAATGGCACAATTTAAAAATGATTGGTTAGAGCCTGTATGGTTAGGTTGTTCAATAGAGCGTTATCTTGAAATTAAATCCTGGGATGACATGTTAGCATGGGTCGAGGAAAATGATTCTCAAAGAAATAGTGATTTAGGTTTATTTATTAGAGCTGGAATAGAATTTGGTTTAGATAAGTTTGGACAAGGAGTTGGTAAATTTCTGGCAACAGGAACTTATTTTCATAAAGATAGATACAATAACCCGACTATTGAAGGTAGAAATGATGCCTTAATTAGTTCAAGTGGATTCTTTGATGGAGAAAACTATCATGAGTTTGATCATATGAAAATTAGTGAAGATGTAAAACACGCCTGGTATGATGATCAAAAAGATGGTTTACATCCTTGGGATGAACCACTGCCAACACCTGCAAAGTCACAACCATTACATCATACAGATTTTGATGGTCAATACAGTTGGTCTAAAGCCCCAAGGTATGACGGGCACGTTACAGAAGTTGGACCCTTAGCTCGCTGTGTTATGAATGCAAATCCTAACAATAAGGATCATCAAATTAAAGATCCCTTATTTGGAGATATAATAAAAAAAATGGGGCCAAGTGTCTTTACCCGTGTTTTAGCTCGGGTTCACGAAGCGCCGCGTATTTTTAAGTTTATAGAGCAATGGCTTTCGGAAATTGACCTTGACGCACCATTCTACACGAAGCCTGTAGAAAAAGATGGAAAAGGATTTGGGGCAACAGAAGCGGCTCGTGGCGCCTTA
>Ga0207419_1000090_pt1 | contig 68335 bp, 68 predicted proteins | sample ElkSloMetagenome_4_FD_184723 | JGI IMG/M metagenome (GOLD analysis project Ga0207419, IMG submission 184723) | Hot spring microbial communities from Elkhorn Slough, Monterey Bay, USA - MD2A (version 2) | ecosystem: Environmental > Aquatic > Marine > Intertidal zone > Estuary: Microbial mat ...
TCCAAACTTGAATGTTAAATATTTCATCCAATTTTCCATAAAGCCTTCATTAATAAATTCTAGCTTATCTATTAAGATATAGCCACCTTTTACCCAAGCTTCTGGGTGGTGTCGGGCAGATAGATAGGTTCTTAAATGCATTCTTACACCATCATAAAGTTGTACATCTAAGTCTAGGTTGGCTGTAGCTAGGTTAAAGTTATCGCCAAGCGGAACCAAATCTACAGATCCTGAATTTTCATGATTTATAGACTGATACTGAAGCGTAGAAGCTCCACCAATTCTCACTCTTAAATTTTCAAAAGTAGTTAATGTATCTTTGGGCTCTTCAAAGACATTGATTCCTCTTTGGTCTCTTGGTCTAAAGTTATCTAAATCTCTCTTAGTCTTATTCTGCGCGAAGGAACTTAGACCTAGAACACAAATAAGTACAAAGCTTACTAATTTTAAAGTCGATGTCATAATAAATTGATTTTAGTTTGTGGTTAAATTGTTATTTCGTTTTAAAAATGGATTTATAGCTAATAGTGATTTCATCACCTGTTTTAATAGTACCTAATAAAGCTCTAGGTGGTTCTATACCGAAATCGGTCATTTTAAGATCATTTTTACCTGTGAGGATAACCATATTATCTTTCAACTCTATTTTTAAGGACATTAAAACTTCCCGAGTAGTGCCTGAAATCGTTAACTCCCCTAACCCATTTACTTCATAAATATTCTCTGATAGTTTTTTAACTTCGGAAGTCTTTAAATATTTAAAGGTTATCTTGTTATAATCGTCGCTATTTAAGGCTTTATAAGTGTTTTTATCCATTCTAGACTTTCCGCTTTTGAGACTTTCACTCATTACAGTAAGTTTTAAATAATTAATCATAAAATCTTCTGCTTGCTCTAATGACAAGTCACCACTTTGCTCTTCGACATTAATATGCCAATCGTGCAAAGAAGACGTGCCCTCAATTTTCATAAAGGACGTATTATTATCAAGTTTGTAATTTTGAGAATAGGTAATTGTTGAAAAAATGAAAGCTACTGCTATAAGCAGAGATTTTTTCAGAAATGGATTAAATAAGTTCATTGTATCTATTTATAAATTCGATACAAAGATTACAGTATTAAATTGTGAATTATATGATATTTATCACTTTTAATGTATTTTTTTCGATTTACATTCATTTAAATAAGAATAATGCAAAAAAGCCCAAGTAGATACCCGGGCTTATGGACTTTAGAAAATTTACTTTATTATGTTCTAATTATAGGTAGGCGTGGTTACCTCAAAATCAGCTTCTTTTGCTGCTAGATAACGCTCTGCATCTAAAGCAGCTATGCATCCCGTACCTGCAGCTGTAATAGCCTGGCGGTAAACTTTATCTGCCGCATCACCACTTACAAACACCCCTTCTCTATTGGTTTTACTCGTTCCTGGCTCTGCGTTTATAATATACCCCGTATCGTCTAAGTCTAAATAATCTTTAAAAATATCCGTATTGGGTTTATGGCCAATAGCCACAAAGAAACCAGTTGCCGGAATCTCCCATTTTTCGTCAGTCTGATTATTAAAAACTTTTACTCCAGTAACGACTTGGCCGTCGCCTAAAACTTCTTCTGTTTCTGTATTGTAAAGGATTTCTATATTTTCTGTATTCTTAACACGATTGGCCATAATCTTAGAAGCTCTAAATTCGTCCCTACGAACCAACATGGTTACCTTTTTACACAATTTAGATAAATAATGGGCTTCTTCGCAAGCCGAATCCCCTGCCCCAACAATAACAACCTCTTGGTTTTTATAAAAGAATCCGTCACAAACCGCGCAAGCAGAAACACCACCTCCAAGTTGAAGGTACTTTTGTTCTGACGGTAATCCTAAGTATTTGGCTGAAGCACCGGTAGAAATAATAACTGTTTTAGCATGTATTTCTTTCTCGCTATTGACCCAAAGTTTATGAATATCTCCAGAGAAATCTACTTTAGTAACCCAACCATGTCTAACATCTGTACCAAAGCGTTCCGCTTGTTTTTGTAATTCTACCATCATTTCGGGACCTGTAATTCCGTCTGGATAGCCAGGAAAATTTTCTACATCGTTTGTTGTAGTTAATTGTCCCCCTGGTTGTTCACCTTGATATAATACGGGAGCCATATTAGCTCTTGCTGCATAAATAGCAGCCGTATACCCTGCAGGGCCAGATCCTATAATAACACAATCTAAAGTTTCTATTGTTTCAGACATAAAAATTTATTTTTTGAATTACAAAATTAGAACTTTTAAGTAAAAGGAAGACGGCTAAGTTATCAACAGTTGCTATTTCACTATAAATAAACGCAATCCTTGTACAAATGCTTCAACAGCAAGTAATAAAAAAAGCCTGTCTTGCAAGACAGGCTTTAAAGTCGGGGTGGCAGGATTCGAACCTGCGACCTCCGCGTCCCAAACGCGGCGCGATAACCGGGCTACGCTACACCCCGTATTTCCCGTTAAAGGAGTGCAAATATAGAAGATTATACTTTAACAACCAACTCATTTTTGCTAACTTTAAAATCTATTAACAATTTGCTATTTATGAAGGTAAAACTTGCCATTCTATCGGTCTTTACTATGCTCTCTTTGAGTTGTGCACAGGACAAAAACCCTGTAAATAATCAAAATACTTATGAAGTTATTGTAGACGACTTACAAATACCTTGGGGATTTACTTTTTTGCCAGATGGCGCAATGCTTATTACGGAAAAGTCTGGAAAGCTTATTCATTTCAAGGATAATAAGAAAAAAATTATTAAAGGTTTACCGCCAATCTATTTACGAGGCCAAGGTGGTCTAATGGATATCGTACTTCATCCCAATTTTAAACAAAATCGGTGGGTCTATTTCTCTTTCGCCTCTTCTGAAGGAGAATCTTCCGGTGGAAATACGGCTATTGCTAGAGCCCAGCTTAAAAATGATGCGCTTGTAAACCTTGAGGTACTCTACAAAGCCTATCCCAATTCTAAACGAGGACAACATTTTGGTTCTAGATTAATTTTTGATGATGAGGGTTATCTGTATTTTTCAATCGGTGATCGTGGCAATAGAGATGTTAATCCACAAGACATAACAAGAGACTGTGGTAAAATTTACAGAATGAATGATGACGGCACCATTCCAAAGCAGAATCCCTTCTACAATAAAGAACAGGCTAAAAAAGCCATATTCTCATACGGTCACCGAAATCCGCAAGGCATGACCATGCATCCCGAAGACAAAACCATTTGGATTCACGAACATGGCCCAAAAGGGGGAGATGAAATTAATATTATTAAAGCTGGTAAAAATTATGGTTGGCCAGTTATTAGTTATGGTGTTAATTACAGCGGCACTAAATTTACAGACTTAACTAAAAAAGAAGGAATGGAACAACCCATGCATTATTGGGTGCCTTCTATAGCTCCGTCTGGTATGTGTTTTATAAACAGTGATAAATACGGAGATTGGGAAGGACATTTATTAGTTGGATCCTTAAAGTTTCAGTATTTAGATTTGGTGCATATTAAAAATGACAAAGTCGTTAAAGAAGAACGACTATTAGACGGGATTGGCAGAGTGCGGTCTGTAGAGCAAGGACCAGATGGCTATATTTATGTAGGAGTAGAGAACCTAGGAATTGTAAAACTTATTAGAAAATGAAAATAAAACTCATTATTGGCGCTGTATGGCTTGTAATAGGCTATAGCTTTTTTAACACATCGGTTAAAACTCTTGAACCAGTAAAACAGGACAAATTTAAAGAGAGTATTAAACGTGGTAAATCTATTTATAAAATGTTCTGCACGAGTTGCCACTTACCCAATGGACAAGGCATAAAAAAAATTTACCCCCCTTTAGATAATGCCGATTATCTTATTAATAAACAAAAAGAAAGTGTAAAAGCCGTTAAGTACGGGCTATCTGGAAAAATAGTGGTTAACGGAATCACTTATAATAATGCCATGGCACCTATGGGATTAAGCGATCAAGAAGTGGCTGATGTCATGAATTACATTAATACCGCATGGAGCAATACCATAGAAAAAAGGTATACCAAAACCGAAGTTTCAAAAATTTCGAAGTAAGACTTCAACAATAATCTATACCTTTGTTAAGCACAGTAAAATTAAATTAATTTGTATGCTTGTAATTGGAATTGCCGGCGGAACAGGATGTGGTAAAACTACAGTAGTGAACACCATTCTTAACGAATTGCCAGAAGGTCAGGTGGGTGTTATTTCTCAAGATTCTTATTATAAAGACACCTCTCATTTAAGTTTCGAGGAACGCGTAAAAATTAATTTTGATCATCCGAGGTCCATAGATTTTGATTTGCTTGAAAAACACATTAAGGACTTAAAAAAAGGGAAATCTATTGAGCAACCTGTATATTCTTTTGTAAAACATAATAGAACAGGCGATTCTATTAAAACTATTCCCAGAAAAGTGATGATTGTTGAAGGAATCCTTATCTTTTCGCATACCGACATAAGAGATTTATTCGATATCAAAATTTTTGTTCATGCCGACTCAGATGAACGGCTCATTAGACGTTTAAAGCGAGATATTAACGAACGTGGACGCGATATAAATGAAGTTCTCAATAGGTATCAAACAACTTTAAAGCCTATGCATCAGCAATTTATAGAACCTATGAAAGAATACGCTGATCTTATTATTCCTAACAATAAATATAATACTGTAGCTGTAGATGTCGTTAAAACTATAATTAATGAGCGCTTGTAATGCCAAAGTTTAACTCCAAGTACATAAAGCCTTTTAAAAATATCTATTTTATAATATTCTTTGTATTTTGTTTATGGATGTTGTTTTTTGATGCCCATTCATACCTTTATCACCGAGAGTTGAACAAAGAAATTGACGAACTCAATTATCAAAAACAGCATTACATTAAAGAAATGCGTAAAGATCATAAAGAAATAAACAAGTTGAGTACGCCTGAGGGTACTGAAAAATTTGCTAGAGAGTCGTACTATATGAAAAAACCTAACGAGGATATTTTTATAATTGAATACGAAGACAGTATAAAACAAAAGCAAAACAATGAGTAACAATCTATTCAATGATTTTGATGCCGTTTCAGCGAAACAATGGAAGCAAAAAATTCAAGCCGATTTAAAAGGAGCTGATTACAACGACGCTCTCATTACGTCCACATATGAGGGTATAGATATAAAGCCTTTCTATAACCGGGAAGACCTCGAAGACTTAGAAACATCCTCATTCATATCCGATTGGACAATCGGTGAGACCATAAAAGCAACTGACATAACCACCGCTCATGAATTGGCTAATGAAGCTCTAAAAGGTGGTGTTGAAGCTTTGCATTTTTCAAATTTAAAATCCCATACAGATTTAAGTGCTATTTTAAAAAATCTACCTAAAACAACTGTATATCTGGATGTTAATGACAATTCACTTATAACTGAAAACTTAGATCAAAATATTTTTTACAATTACGATCCCATTAATCATTTAAATATTTCAGGTAATTGGCATAGTGATATGAAAACTGATATGTTACTATTTAAAAAGCTAACAACTCAGACAAAAACGCTTACTATTAATGGAAGCGTTTACCAGAATGCTGGTGCCAATATGGTACAACAATTAGCATACTTGCTTGCTCAGGCTTCAGAATACCTGCATGTATTACATGAGGACATCAGCGATGACAAAAAACAAAAGGTTGAAATAATCTTTGAGGTGGCCATTGGTAGCCATTATTTCTTTGAAATTGCCAAATTAAGAGCTCTAAAGCAGTTATGGAACACTTTGGCTATAGAATTCGGATTTAATGCAACTTGTCGAATTCACGCTGTGCCTACCAAGCGCAATAAAACTATTTACGATTACAACACAAACATGTTACGTACCACAACTGAATGCATGAGTGCTGTTTTAGGTGGTGCCGACACTGTATTCAATTTACCATATGACAACTTGTATCACCTACCCAATGCATTTGGCAACCGTATTGCAAGAAATCAATTATTAATACTGCGTCACGAAAGCTATTTTGATAAAGTAAAAAATGCTGCCGACGGTTCTTATTATATAGAGACCCTTACCACACAATTGGCTGAAAAGGCATTAACCTTATTCAAGCAAATTGAGGCTTCTGGCGGATATTTAAAACAACTTAAAGAAGGACTGATTCAAAAGAAAATTGAAGAAAGCGCCCGCAAAGAACAAGAAGATTTTAATACAAAGAAATTAGTGTTACTAGGCACCAATAAACATCCCAATCTAGAGGATAAAATGAAAAATAATATCGAAAAAAATCCTTTTTTAGAAATAAAAAAACGCAAAACCCTAATTAAACCTATTATTCAGAAAAGACTATCTGAAAATATGGAAATCAATAGATTAGAAAAAGAATAAAAGACACTATTGATAAAAGCTATAGTTATAAAATAAGAACATCTAAGACTATGAGTCGTAAATCATTACAGCATTTAACTCTTCAATCGGTAAAATCAAAACCAGCGTCGGAAAAAGCGCATTACAAGACTGCGGAAACTATAGATATTAAATCCTCATACGATTCGCAGGACATCGCTCACTTAAAACATTTAGATTACGCCGCAGGTATAGCACCTTACCTTCGCGGACCTTATTCTACAATGTATGTGAGGAGACCTTGGACTATTAGACAATACGCCGGATTTTCTACAGCAGAAGAAAGCAATGCCTTTTACAGAAGAAACCTCGAAGCGGGTCAAAAAGGCTTATCCGTTGCTTTTGATTTAGCCACTCATAGAGGCTACGACTCTGATCATGAACGTGTGGTTGGCGATGTAGGAAAAGCAGGTGTTGCTATTGATTCTGTGGAAGATATGAAATTGCTTTTCGACCAGATTCCGTTAGACAAAATGTCGGTTTCTATGACTATGAATGGGGCTGTTTTACCTATCATGGCCTTTTACATTGTCGCTGCAGAAGAACAAGGCGTTTCACCAGAACAGCTTTCTGGAACCATTCAGAATGATATTCTCAAAGAGTTTATGGTGCGAAACACCTATATCTACCCGCCAACGCCGTCAATGAAAATTATTTCAGACATTTTTGAGTACACTAGCAAAAACATGCCAAAATTTAATAGTATTAGTATTTCGGGTTACCATATGCAAGAAGCCGGTGCCACTTGCGATATAGAGCTAGCATATACCTTAGCAGATGGTCTTGAATACATACGAAAAGGACTTGATGCCGGAATGGATATTGATACCTTTGCGCCAAGACTCTCGTTTTTCTGGGCTATTGGCATGAATCATTTTATGGAAATTGCCAAAATGCGTGCTGCACGCATGCTTTGGGCAAAAATTGTCAAGCAGTTTAATCCCAAAAACCCAAAATCACTAGCCTTAAGAACACATAGCCAAACCTCTGGATGGAGCTTAACTGAGCAAGATCCTTTTAATAACGTCGCTAGAACCTGTATTGAAGCCACAGCAGCAGCCTTTGGCGGTACGCAGAGTTTGCATACTAATGCCTTAGACGAGGCCATTGCCTTACCGACCGATTTTTCCGCAAGAATAGCCAGGAACACCCAGATTTATCTTCAGGAGGAAACCAAAATAACCAAAACAGTAGACCCCTGGGCTGGCAGTTACTATGTAGAGTCTCTTACTCATGACATTGCAGAAAAAGCCTGGGCACATATTCAAGAAGTAGAAGATCTCGGCGGAATGACTAAAGCTATTGAGGCTGGTATACCAAAATTACGCATTGAAGAAGCTGCAGCGAGAAAGCAAGCGCGTATTGATTCTGGCCAAGATATCATTGTTGGTGTAAATAAGTATCAGCTAGAGCAAGAAGATCCCTTACAAATACTCGAGGTAGATAATGAAACGGTGAGATTGCAGCAAATTAAAAGTTTAGAGCAAATAAGAGCCTCTCGTAATTCAGATAAAGTGAAAAGCGCTCTTAACCAGCTGACCAAAGCGGCTGAGAATAATAGTGAAAATTTATTAGCTTTAGCCGTTGAAGCTGCAAGGCACAGAGCAACATTAGGTGAAATAAGTGATGCTTTAGAAGCAGTTTTTGGAAGATATAAAGCAAAAATTAAATCCTTTTCTGGAGTGTACAGCAAAGAAATTAAAAACGATGATAGCTTTAGCAAAGCCAGAGCCCTTGCCGACAAATTTGCAGAGCAAGATGGCCGCAGACCACGTATAATGATTGCCAAAATGGGGCAAGACGGACACGACAGAGGCGCTAAAGTCGTGGCTACGGGTTACGCTGATGTTGGCTTTGATGTAGATATTGGCCCCCTATTCCAAACCCCTCATGAAGCAGCCAAACAAGCTGTGGAAAATGATGTGCACATACTTGGTGTTTCTTCTTTAGCTGCCGGACACAAAACCCTTGTTCCGCAAGTTATAGAAGAGCTTAAAATATATGGCAGAGAAGATATTATGGTTATTGTAGGAGGTGTTATACCAAAACAAGATTACCAATATCTTTTTGATACGGGGGCAGTGGCTGTTTTTGGACCAGGGACTCGCATAAGCGATACCGCCATAAAAATATTAGAAATATTACTTGACGATTAAGCCAAAATTTTTACCATTTTAATGCCACTATCATAATTGTGGTAATGAGAGGTAAAGTTAAAAATAATAATGCTAGATAGCGTAATGATTGAGATTTAGCTTGTTTCTCGTTCTGTGGCTCATCCACTAATAAGGCATGATATTTTCTAAAGTGCTTTTTCATAGTTAATTTTTTAGTTATTAAAACCTGATGCAAAGCTAAATAGAGCTGTAGAGGTCCAAAACCAATATATTAACCAGTTGTTGTAGTATATTAACCAAAGTTTTAATTCTCAAAAAAAAACTATGATTTAAATGGGTAATCTCATATCTTACAGCTAATATTTAAATAAAAGCTATGAAAAAAATTACTTGGTTAATCGTTTTAAGTTTATTTGTATTATTCCCAGTACTAAATAGTTGCTCAGATAGTGATAGCGACAGTGAAACTGAAACAGAAATATGTAATGATGGGGTTGACAATGATGGAGATGGAAATATTGATTGTAATGATCCAGATTGCATCTCTGACGGCGACTGCACAGAAAACAATTGTTCTGATGGCATAGATAACGATGGTGACGGATTTATAGATTGCGACGATTCTAATTGCGATGATTTCCAAGGTTGCCTTATAGAACGTTGCATTGACGGAATAGATAATGACAATGATGGTCTTGTAGACTGTGATGACCCAGATTGCGATACCAACATAAATTGTAATTGAGTCTTGCAGATATAATTATCACGGCGTTAAAAATATCACAATTTACAAGGTATTTAAGCGGTATTTTTATTCACCTAATGTTAACAACTTCCGTTTTTTTAACTCATAAATAATCGTATTTTTAACCCGTTAAAATCGCTAAATTTAATGGGTAAAATTATTGCAATAGCTAACCAAAAAGGTGGTGTTGGTAAAACCACAACTTCAGTAAATCTAGCTGCCTCTTTAGGCGTTTTAGAAAAAAAAGTTTTATTGATAGATGCAGATCCTCAGGCTAATGCAAGCTCTGGTTTAGGTATCGATGTCGACCATATAGAAGTCGGGTCTTATCAAGTATTAGAACATACGGTAAATGCAAAGGACGCCGTTGTAGCAACAAATACTCCTCATGTAGATATCATTCCGGCCCATATAGATTTGGTAGCCATCGAAATAGAATTGGTAGACAAAGAATCACGTGAGTATATGCTCAAAAACGCTATTGATGTCTTAAAGTCTGAATACGACTATATACTTATAGATTGTGCACCCTCTTTAGGACTATTAACGCTAAATGCATTAACAGCCTCCGATTCTGTTATTATTCCTATTCAATGTGAATATTTTGCCTTAGAAGGATTAGGAAAATTGTTAAATACTATTAAAAGTGTACAAAAAGTGCATAATAACGCGTTAGACATAGAAGGCATGCTGCTTACAATGTACGATTCGCGTTTAAGGTTATCCAATCAAGTTGTAGAAGAAGTGCAAAAGCATTTTAGTAATATGGTGTTTGAAACCATTATACAGAGAAATGTTCGGCTTGGTGAAGCACCTAGCTATGGCGAAAGTATTATTAATTATGACGTAAGCAGTAAAGGTGCTACCAATTACTTAAACTTAGCTAAAGAATTGATTGAAAAAAATGAAGCGTAATGGCTAAAGCAACAAAAAAACAAGCATTAGGAAGAGGTTTATCTGCCCTACTTAAAGATCCTGAAAACGATATTACTTCAGCAGAAGATAAAAATGCAGATAAGGTTGTAGGAAATATAGTAGAACTAGACCTTAATAGTATTGAAGTAAATCCGCATCAACCGCGAACCAATTTCAATGAAGAGACGCTGAAAGAATTAGCTTCATCTATTAGAGAATTAGGGGTTATACAACCTATTACCGTTCGAAAAATTAGCTTCAACACTTATCAATTAGTATCTGGTGAACGGCGTTACAGAGCCTCTAAGCTTCTTGGCTTACAAGAGATTCCCGCATATATAAGAATTGCCAACGATCAAGAATCTTTGGAAATGGCTTTGGTAGAAAATATACAACGCCAAGATTTAGACCCTATAGAAATTGCATTGTCCTACCAACGTTTAATTGATGATATTCAACTAACTCAAGAAGAAATGAGCGAGCGGGTTGGTAAAAAGCGGTCTACTATTTCTAATTATCTAAGGCTTTTAAAATTAGACCCTATTATACAAACAGGGATGCGAGACGGTTTTATTAGCATGGGCCACGGAAGAGCCATTGTTAACATCTCTAATACCGAAGACCAATTAGATATTTACGAGAAAATTATTAAAGATAAGCTATCTGTGCGCGCCACAGAAAATTTGGTAAAACAATACAACCAACCACAAACGACTTCTAACAAATCACATGACGAATTACCGAAATACATCAAAAAAGGTGTCAAAGAATTTTCGGACTATTTTGGTCATAAAATTGACGTGAAGGTGAGTAAAAACGGTGGAGGAAAAATTACTATACCCTTTCATTCTGAGGAAGATTTCAATCGAATAAAAAAATTAGTTAAAAGTGCTAAATAGGCCCTTATTTATTTTTTGCTGTTGGCTTTTTTTATCGCAAATAGCTTGGTGTCAAATCGAAAATGACAGCACCGGTACAAAAATAGAAGACACTCCTATTGTTGCTAATGAAACTTTAGTGAGGAAAGAAATTGATCCTTTGCGCCCCTCCAAGGCCGCCTTCTACTCAGCAATTTTACCAGGTTTAGGGCAAGCTTATAACAAAAAGTATTGGAAAATACCAATCGTTTGGGGAGCTATAGGTACAGGCATTTATTTCTATGTAAGAAACGACGACCAATATAATCGCTATAGGGATGCCTACAAAAGGCGTTTGGCAGGTTTTAAAGACGATGAATTCTATGGCGACGGCGCTACCCCTCGTGTCTCTAATGACGGGCTTGTAAGGGGCCAAAAGTTATTCAATAGAAACAGAGAAGTCGCCTTATTAGTAACCATCGGCCTATACGCTTTAAACATAATAGATGCCAATGTAGATGCTCATTTGCTTCAGTTTAATGTAGATGAAAACTTAAGTCTAAGGCCACATTACCAATACAATCAATTCGAGAATACCTCAGATCTAGGGCTAACTTTAAATCTAAAATTTTAGTATGAATATAGGTTTATTAGGATACGGAAAAATGGGTAAAAGCATAGAGCAAATTGCTCTAGAGCGTGGACACCATATTCCGCTAAAAACCACAAGTACAACTAGAGATATTAATTTTAAAAAGGTTGATGTAGCCATAGACTTTAGTCTTCCTTCGGTAGCTGCGACCAATATAAAAAAGGCCTTAGATGCGCAAATCCCTGTAATTTCTGGTACAACGGGTTGGTTAGATCAATATAACGATGTAGTTGCTTATTGTAAAGCTAAAAACGGCACCTTTTTATATGCTTCTAACTTTAGTTTAGGAGTGAATTTGTTTTTTGAAATCAATAAGCAATTAGCGCAACTCATGGCGCCCTTCAAAGACTATTCTGCCGAGATAGAAGAGATTCATCATACAGAAAAATTAGATGCTCCCAGCGGAACGGCTATTTCTTTGGCTGATGCTATTATTGATCATAGTCATTACAAGCAATGGCAGCTTGAAGAAAAAAGTACGAAGAATAAAGGAGCAGATACGCTTAACATTGTAGCTCAACGCGAGGCTAATATCTCGGGTATACACGAGATCACCTACGCTTCCTCAATAGATTCTATTACCCTCAAGCACACGGCTTACAGCCGTAAAGGTTTTGCCTTAGGCGCTGTAATCGCTGCAGAATGGATTAAGGATAAGCAAGGAGTTTTTACAATGAAAGATGTGTTAAATATTAAATAACATATCGCACCAATAGAACGTTAATATTAATATTAGGCAACTAAAGTATTTTAAATTATGACCTGGACAGAGTGGTTAATTTTCTTTTTAGTAATACAAGTTATTCACGGACTTGGTACGTGGAAACTTTATCTTAAAGCTCAAAAGCCTGCATGGAGCGCTTTTGTTCCAGTTTATAATGCCGTAGTCTTGATGCAGATTATAAAGCGACCTTGGTGGTGGATCATTCTTATGTTTTTGCCTATTGTTAATCTTATAATGATACCATCTGTTTGGGTAGAAACGGTAAGAAGCTACGGAAAAGAAAGTAAAGTAGATGCCGTTATCGTCATTCTCACACTTGGATTTTATATTTATTATTTAAATTATGTTGAAGACGTTAATTACATAGAAAACAGACAACTTAAGCCAAAAACATCGTTAGGAGAATGGGTGACCTCTATCCTATTTGCCATTGTAGCAGCAACCATTGTCCACACTTACTTTTTTCAACCCTTTGTAATACCATCATCGTCTTTAGAAAAATCGCTTTTGGTAGGAGATTTTCTTATTGTGAGTAAAATACATTATGGAGCACGCGTTCCTATGACCACAGTGGCAGCACCTATGGTCCATGACACCATCCCAGTACTAAAAACAAAATCTTACTTGCATAGCGATCGTTATGACAAACGCCAGACCTCATGGAAAAATAAACTTCAACTACCCTATTTGCGTTTACCAGGCTTTGAGTCGATAGAACGTAACGATATCGTCGTATTTGGGCAACCTGCGGATACCTTGTTAGACATGAATCAGTTTCAACCTGATCGAAACTACTATAAACCCATTGATAAGAAAACCAATTTAGTAAAACGATGTGTTGGTATTGCTGGCGATACGCTAGAAATAAAAAATGGTTACGTTTATATTAATGGTAAACAGAATACATTACCAGATCGTGCTGAGTTGCAATTTTCTTACAACGTAGAGTTTAAACGGCCTCCACAAACTCAGGCGGATCAATTACGACTGTACAAACTTTTAGACAGATTGGGTATTGATGATGGTATAGCCTACACTGGTGAAGGCAACACTTTTAGGATCTATGCTGCTTCAGACAAAGCTATTAATCAGCTTAAAATACAACCCAATATTAAAAGTATAGAGCGCTATATTAGACCTGAAGAAACCTCTGAAGATTTGTTTCCTAGGGATCCTAATTACAATTGGAATCTTGATAACTTTGGTCCTATTTATATTCCTAAAAGAGGGAGAACAATTACTTTAACTCCCGATAATTTACCACTTTATAAAAGAGCTATAGCCGAATATGAAGGTCATAGCGTGGTTACACGTGGCAATACCGTTTACATAGATGAACAACCAGCAGACCAATTTACCTTTACGCAAGACTATTATTGGATGATGGGTGATAATCGACACAACTCTATAGATAGCAGATTTTGGGGTTTTGTACCCTATAATCACGTCATTGGTAAGCCAGTGTTTATATGGATGAGTATTGATAATCTCAACGACGGTATAAAAAATTGGAACATAAGATGGGATCGCGTTTTTACCACTGTTAAAGGTTCGGGTGAACGCACTTCTTATCTTATACCATTTTTAATTGTAGTTATAGGATTAAGCCTATTTAATAAGTGGCGTAAGAAGAAAAAATCTAAAAGCAGTTAGTGGGAATCTTATAGGATGGCTTGTCTCTTACACCCAACATATTTGCCTAACATGGCGCATTGGTTAGCCATGTTAAATCATGACTTGGTTTATTATGAAGTTTATGACCATTACCAAAAGCAGAGTTATAGAAATAGAGCCGAAATTTATGGAGCTAACGGAAAGCTTATACTAACGGTTCCTGTGACCTACTCTCAAAACAACAGACAATACTCAAAAGATGTAAGGATTTTTAACGATAGCCAATGGCAAGACCAGCATTTAAAATCTCTAGAAGCTGCGTACAGCACTTCACCGTTTTATGAATATTATATAGATGAATTAATGCCGTTGTTTAAATCCTCTTACACGTATCTGTTAGATTTGAATTTAGCGGGAATAGAAATACTGTCAGAGATTTTAGAATTTTCCTTTTCCGCTAAGACCACCTTAAACTATGTCAGCAATTTAGATGGCTTAGAAGATTATAGAGTTTTGGTTAAAAAACATTATAAATTGAATAAAATAGCAGCTTATGAGCAAGTATTTTCCCAAAAACACGGTTTTATACCCAATCTAAGTATTCTAGATTTAATCTTTAATGAAGGACCAGCGGCAGAATCTTATTTAAAGGCATTAGTGTAATGCTGCAATTTATAGTTCACTACGGACTTCATACATTATTACCCCTAGCTATTGCCTTAATTGCGTTTAAATCTAATTGGCTAAAGGCTTACCTTATAATGTTAAGTGCTTTTATTATAGATTTAGACCATCTTTTAGCTAATCCCGTATTTGATGCTAGCCGTTGCAGTATTAATTTTCACCCTTTGCACACCTATTGGGCTATTGGCTGTTATATCTTACTACTTATTCCTAAATCAACTCGGCTATTTGCTATTGGACTTATTTGTCATATCATCGCAGACAGCGCAGATTGCCTATTCGTGTAGTGTAAAACTTGCTTTAACAGGAAAATGATCGGATAATTGGGTATTGTAAGATTTATGACTCTTCACCTGCATACTTTTATGCAATAAGACAAAATCAATTCTTAAAGGCAGTTGTTTTAAATTAAAGGTACGACCAAAACCTTCGCCAGACTCAACAAAACTATCTTTTAAATTTTCACCGAGTAATTGTCTATATACATAGGAAAAGGCTGTATTATTAAAATCCCCGGTAATAATGTAAGGATGTGGACAAGACGAAACGTGCTTTAAAATTGTTTCGGCTTGATCCTGTTGGGTTTTAAATGTGCTACCCAAACGCTTAAACAAATTAGATCCTTCTTTTTCTAAGGCTTCTACAGAGGTATCTAGCCGCGCCGATTGTAAATGTACGTTGTAAACTCTTATCGTATCCTGCTGTATCTCTAAATCTACGTAAATAGCGTTGTTTGGTGTGTTTAAAAATTCCAAAGATCCCGAATTTACAATAGGGTATTTGGCATATACTACCAAACCGCCTTTCGCCTTTTTAGTATATCTGGCGTTAAAATTATTATAGCCTTCTAATATTAGAGGGTTACCGCGTGGGTATTCTTGAAGAGCGATAATATCGGCTTGCTCTTTATTGAGAAATTTACCAATGTCTTCTTTTACATTATCTGAAGGAATCCATTTGTAATTATTAAATATCCTTACATTGTAAGTCATAATAGAAATTACTGTAGTATCATGGGAATTAGGCGTTTCTCCGTTAAATTGATATAAACTACCAATAAAATTGTAGCCTAAAAGCAATACTACCGCAGACACCATCACTTGTTTTTTTAAGCGCAGTATCCAATAAATAAGAAATAGGAGGTTAACGATAATGAGCACCGGAACAGCTAAACTTAATACCGACAAGACGGAAAATTGTTTTGGCTCAACATACACCAATATATAAGATAAGAGCAGCAAAAATGCCGCTAATACGTTTATGATATAAATAATTTTACTAAACCACGTTAAACCTTTCATTGAGGTTAATCTTTACCTGCTTCAAATAAAAACTTTTTTTCTTCGTCTGTTAAGCTGTCGTAGCCACTTTTACTGATTTTGTCTAAAATCATATCAATTCGTTTTTGCTTGGTGTGCTTATCAAATTCTTTCTTTGTCTTTCCGGCGTAACCAGATTTACCGCGTTTTCTATGAACCGTTTTCAAAGTTGATTTTGGTCTGAATAAAGCCATAAAACTATCCATAAGTTTCTCGAACCCTTCCCCAATATCAATTCCTTTTTGTAAACGAATCGCGTATACATAGCCTAAAAGTGCTCCCCCTAAATGAGCAATATTACCACCTTGATTAAGACCAAATAACCCGAGAACATCCAAAACAATTAAAGCTATAGCAATATATTTAAGCTTCACATTAAACATGATGAGCCGTACCTCAGTATCTGCCATATAAACCCCTAAAAACATTATAAGCGCTCTTATTCCAGCGGAAGCACCTACGAGACCAGCTGTTGGTACTAACACCGAATTTGGCAAAATATTATAGGCAGCTAGGAAGAGAAAACCACCAGTTATAATACCCAAAAAATAAATATTCAGCGCCATCTTTGGTCTAAACAAATTTAAGAGCATTCTGGCCATGTAATATAAAATGAGCAGGTTAAAAAGTAAATGAAAAAAACCGTAGTGGGCAAAACCATAGCTTATAATTGTCCATGGTTTAAATAAAAAATCGAAAAAATCTGAAGGTAATTTTAAATAGTATAACGGATCATTATAACGCCCTAAAACACCAATAATTTTACCCAAAATGAAAACTACCACGTTTATAACGATAATCTTTTCAAAACTATTAAAGTTATTATACTTGTATTTTAAATCTTCTATTGTCTTCATTTTAATTCCATCGGTATTTGTCGGTTTCGTTCTTCTTCCAGAAATACATTAGTAAAAAACCGGTTAATGCCCCACCTACATGAGCCATATACGCGGTATTATTAGGACTAAAAATAGATTCTCCAGTTATAGCAGAAAATAAGTCTAGGCCAATTATAGCAGGTATAAAGTATTTAGCCTTTATAGGTATTGGCAAAAATATAAGCATCAGTTTAGACTCTGGAAACAACATCCCAAATGCCACCAAAACACCAAAAATAGCACCAGAAGCTCCCACCATAGGGGCAATGTAAGACCCTACAAAAGAATTAAAATCATTGCCCAAAATGGCACGCCAGCGCGTATCGAATTTGCCTTCAGCCAAGACATTCAAAATTTCACTTTGACTAAATCCTGCTTCTATAAGCGCCGTAAAACCAGTGTTAAATTGATAATATAGGAAGGCGATTTGAATTAACGCAGCACCAAAGCCGCATAGCAAATAAAAAATGATGAATTTTTTTGTGCCAAAAACCTGCTCAACGGCTGTACCAAACATCCATAAGGCAAACATATTAAATAGAATATGCATAAGATTACCATGCATAAACATATGAGTGAGTATTTGCCAAGGTTGAAAGAGTTCGTTTTTAGGAAAAAATAAAGCAAACCACTCGTAAGATAAATCTTGGTTTCCTACGGCATACGTACCGATAAAAACTAATACATTAATAATAAGTAGTTGCTTTACAGCCTCTGTTATTCCTTGTCTCATAGGTTACATAAATTTTCTTTCAATTTCGTCGGTACTTATGGTAATATAAGTGGGTTTTTGATAAGGTGACATTTGCGGATCTTTACAGGCAAATAACCCATTAACTATAAAATCTTGTTCATCGGCACCTAAGCCTTGTCCGTTTTTAATGGCCAGACTTTTAGCCATAGATTTAGCCAACAAATCGGCAGCACTAAAATTAGCATCTGGAATATCTTGTTCTACGTCGCTTATAAGTTGCTCAAGGATGATGGAGACTTCGCTATCTGCAACCCCAAAAGGAACTCCTGTAATGGTAACACTCTTATCATCTATCGTTTTAAATACAAATCCCGTAAACTCTAGGTCTGTTTTTAAGTCGCTTAATATATCTATTTCATTAGGCGTAAAATGCAACTCAATAGGAAAAAGCAGTTGTTGGCTGGTGGCTTCCTTAACAGTTAGTTGCTTTAAGTATTTCTCGTATAAAATACGCTGATGAGCGCGGTTTTGATTAATGAGTAATACCGCAGATTTCATGGTTGTGATGATATACTTTTGCTGAAGCTGTAAATTGGTTATTTGATGATGACTCGTATGGTCTTTATTAAATAATGCCTCGTTCTTAGAAGTACTCTCGTACTCAATAGGTTTAACCTCATTTTCAGTTGATGCTGTATCTACATATATACTTTCCCACTTAGGTTGAGCTTTAGAGGTAGCAGCGGGTTTATGAACAGAGACCTTTGTCGTGTGATACTGATCGTTTTCAAATGGATTAAAACTACGATCCACATGAATTTTTGGTGCAGAAGCTGGTTTGTCCTTATAATGGTAAGGTGTATGTAACTGCTCCTGACTATCAAAATCTAATACCGGAGCTACATTAAACTGCCCAAGACTATGCTTTACCGCTGATCTTAAAATGGCGTACAAAGTATGTTCATCATCAAACTTAATTTCAGTTTTAGTAGGATGTATATTTATGTCTATGGTTTTAGGATCTACCGTGAGTTGTAAAAAATAACTGGGATGATAACCCGGTTTTAAAAGACCTTCAAATGCTGCATTAATGGCATGGTTAAGGTATGGGCTCTTAATAAAACGATTATTTACAAAGAAAAACTGTTCAGATCTGGTTTTTTTAGAAAACTCAGGCTTTGCCACGAAGCCGTTAACTTTTAAAATTTCTGTTACTTCCTTAACTGGTACTAATTTTTCATTAGTTTTAGAACCAAAAATATGCACAATACGCGGTCGTAATTTTTCTGATACTAAACTAAACAACTGACTGCCATTGTGATAGTAAGAGAAGGCCACTTTAGGATGAGCTAAGGCCACACGATGAAACTCGTCTGTTATGTGTCTTAACTCTACCGTATCTGATTTTAGAAAATTACGGCGTGCTGGTATATTAAAAAATAAATTCTTTACGGCTACAGAGGTGCCTTTGGGTGTTACAACGACTTCCTGTCTTGCTACTTGAGATCCTTCTATAATGAGTTCTGTACCTAACTCATCCTCTGGTCTTTTGGTTTTGAGATGTACATGGGCAATGGCCGCTATACTTGCTAAAGCTTCACCGCGAAATCCTTTGGTTTGCAATTGAAATAAATCTTCGGCCGTAGTGATCTTAGACGTGGCATGTCTTTCGAAACTTAAACGGGCATCGGTAGTACTCATGCCCTTGCCGTTATCAATAACCTGAATTAAAGTTTTACCCGCATCTTTAATGAGAAGTTTTATTTCTGTGGCCCCAGCATCTAAGGCATTTTCTAATAATTCTTTTACTACAGAAGCAGGTCTCTGGACCACTTCACCCGCTGCAATTTGATTGGCAACATGATCTGGTAAGAGTTGAATGATATCTGGCATTAGGCTTTTGAAAAAAAGATGGATAAATCAAAGTCAATAATCAGCAAAAATAAAAAGATAAGGATAGCTACAATAATTAATACGCGTCGATTAACACTATCGTCTTTATTACTCTTATAATCCTCTATGGCTGCATTAAACTTGCCTTTTATTCCTTTAGCCGGATTTACAGTAGATCTATAATCATCAAATTTATGTTTAACTTCATAAGGGCTGCCTTCCCCTTTGTAGTACATTGGTTTATAATTATAGCGTTTATTTTTTTTTTGTTTTAAAAATCCCATGATATCCTTCTTTTAAATCTAGTACTGTTCTAGATAAAACATTAGTGCCAACAACACCATTAATAATATGATAAAAAAGGGAAGTGACTTTAACTTTAAGCCCTTATTTCTGGTACTTAGTTTCGTTTTTTCCCACTCCGTTCTAAATTCATCACGCTGTTTCTGATGACTTTCAGATTTTTGAAAACGTGGTTTATAATTATATGTTTTTGGCTTCCTTTGCTGTAGCAAAATTCCTTTATTCTATGCAATCTATTCAAATTTACTGAAAATAGAGGGAAATGAATATTTGCAACTACTAAAAAATGTTAACAATAATCCTGCCATACCTCTTATGGCTGACTTATTGTTAAAATTACATAAGAATAGAAGAAAGTAAAGACGTTACATCAACAGTATTAGAATGAACTTCTAAAATCGGCCATCTTTATTGCCGCAATTGCTGCTTCAGTTCCTTTATTACCGTGTTTTCCGCCAGAGCGGTCTAAAGATTGTTGTTTATTATCATCGGTAAGCACACAAAATATTACAGGGGTATTGTGCAATACGTTAAGGTCTTTAATTCCTTGCGTTACACCTTCACAAACAAAATCAAAATGCTTCGTTTCCCCTTTAATTACAGACCCTATAGCGATAACAACGTCTACATAGGGTAGGACTTTTTTACAACCGTAAATAAGCTCAAAACTACCAGGCACGTGAAAGGTTTTAATATGTTCTTGTTGGGCACCACAATCTAATAGCGCTTCTAAAGCACCTTTGTGCAGACCGTTAGTGATTTCAGAATTCCATTCAGAAACAACAATCCCAAAGCGCATATCTTCTGCATTTGGGATTTTAGATTTGTCGTAAGCGGATAAATTATGACCTTCTGTAGCCATATGTTATAATTTTGCCTGGGCTTTACCTAAAAGAACGTCTACCTTACTGGCTTCGGTAGATTTACCATATTCAGCCTTAATGCGTTCTAAGTAGTCTACTGCTTTTTGGTTTTCACCCAATTCCATAGCCACTATAGCCGCTTTCATAAGGTACATTGGAGTTGTAAATTCATTATCATTAGCCTTAAATGCTTTTTCATAGTATTCAAGCGCATCATTTGGCTGATTTAACTGCGCAAAAGCATCACCAATAGCCCCTTTAGCAATGGGATTAAGCATAACATCATCGCTAGAGAAATCACTTAAGTAGGTAATTGCCTTTTGATAATCCTTGAGATTTAAATAGGCCATTCCAGCATAATAATGCGCCAAGTTGGCTGCCTCTGTACCACTGTATTCCGTGGTAATATCTAACATACCGTATTTACCTTCGCCGCCTGTTAAAGCCTTGTTGTAAAGCGAATCTGGAGAAATTCCGTTAACAGCATCTTCAAAATAAGTTTTGGCGGTATACATATCATTCATAGCTTCCTTTTCTTTTGGAGCCTGAACATATCTTTCATAACCCAAGAATCCTAATACAACAAGTGCTATGACACCAATGACACCTACTATATAATTTTGGTTTTTTACCACCCATTGTTCGGTTTTTGAAGCTCCTTCATCTAAAGTATTAAAAACTTCAGCAGTTGTAGAGTTGTCTTCTACTACCTCGTCTTTTTCCTTTTTGCTTTTTGGTTTATAGCCTCTTTTCTTATATGTTGCCATATGCTGTGTTTTAATGCGTGCGCAAAAATAAAATATTTATTGGGATTTAAAAGCCTATTTATTTGTTATTTTTCAATAATTTGCAGGCCATTAGTTAATATGTTATCATTTTAGAATTCTATAGTTTTGTATGGTTTTAGACCACTTGTCCTTAGTGAATTACAAAAATTTTGAAAGTTTATCTTTGGCCTTTGATGAAAAAATAAATTGCTTCGTAGGTGCTAACGGTATAGGTAAAACAAATGTCTTAGATGCTATTTATCACCTTGCGTTTGGTAAAAGCTATTTTAATCCTATTGCGCTGCAAAATATAAAACACGGTGAAGATTTTTTTGTTGTAGATGGAAAGTTTACGAAAAACCATAAGACCGAAAAAATCATTGTGTCACTCAAAAAAGGACAAAAAAAAATGATTAAGCGCAATGCTAAGGCTTACGAAAAATTTAGTGAGCACATTGGTTTTATTCCCCTTGTTATTATTTCGCCGGCAGATAGAGACCTCATCCTAGAAGGCAGTATAACCCGACGAAAATTTATAGACAGCGTTATTTCGCAAGGAGACAACATGTATCTTCAAGATATCATTAATTATGCAAAGGTGGTATCACAACGCAATGCACTATTAAAATATTTTGCTTTAAATAATACTTATAATGAGACTACCTTAGAAGTTTACGATCAACAATTAGAAGATTATGGCCATCGCATCTATGAAAAAAGGGCTGACTTTTTACAGACTTTCATTCCCATTTTTAAAAAAAGATACGAGACTATAAGTGAAAAAAAAGAAGACGTAAATATTACTTATAAAAGCGACCTTTCTGAAGGCCAACTAAGTGAGTTGCTCCGTAAGTCACGCCAAAAAGATAAAGCCTTGCAGTATACCAGTACAGGCATACATAAAGATGATCTTATTTTTACTATTAAGAATTATCCCGTGAAAAAATTTGGTAGCCAAGGGCAGCAAAAATCCTTTTTAATTGCTTTAAAGCTAGCTCAATTTGACTTTATAAAAGCCCAAAGCGATGCCACACCAATACTTTTACTTGATGATATTTTTGATAAATTAGACGAAAATAGAGTGGCACAAATTATAAGCTTAGTTGATAAAGATCATTTTGGACAGATTTTTATTAGTGATACACATCCTGAGCGCACTGAAGCCGTTGTGAAGCAAACGCATAAAACCTATAAATTATTCAAGTTATGAAAAGAGTTGTTTACCTACTGCTCATTTTAGTAGCTTGTGCTCAACAGCCAAGTGAACAATTAAATCATATCAATGGCTATTGGGAAATAGAAGAGGTTATCATGCCAGATGGCCAGAACAAAGTCTATAAATTTAGTAATACAGTAGATTATATCGAAATCAATGAAAATTTAAAAGGATTTAGAAAAAAGCTAAAACCTCAACTTAATAGTACTTATAACACCTCTCAAGACGCAGAAGCTATAAAAGCTATAATACAAGGAGATAGCTTGGTACTTCATTACAGTACCGCTTTCGATACATGGAAAGAAACCGTTTTACACGTGGACGAGAAAACCTTAAAAGTACAGAATGAAAATAATATTTTATATTTATATAAACGTTACGAACCCATTAATTTAAATTTAGACGATCTATAAATCTATGGCAAAACGCAATAACGATAATCAACCTATTGAAGACATTCTCAAGGCCTTTGTAAAAAGTAATAATCTGGAATCTGGATTAGACAATGTTGATGTAAAAAAGGCATGGAAAGAACTCATGGGAAACGGTATTGTAAATTACACCACTAGAATAGAATTAAAACAACAAGTGCTTATCGTAGAATTGAGTTCTAGTGTCTTGCGTGAGGAATTAAGCTATGGTAATGAAAAAATCGTGAACATGTTAAATGAACACTTAGGCAAAGAACTTATTGAAAAACTCATTTTAAGATAAACATAACTATAACCGCTACACATCTTAACCCACCCTAAAAACGAAGACGACCTAACCCTATGAAGTATATTAAACTCCTCGCCTCTTTTACCCTAACCATTATTGTCTTTTATCTCTTAAACACCAAAATAGGTAGTATTCCGCCTATGGGTAAATTTTTAAATCCTTACACGGGAATCTGGCAAAATGAAATTAATGAATCTACTGAAGGAACTATTGCAATAAAAGGCCTTAAAAACCCTGTAACTGTACACTACGATTCTTTATTAGTTCCACATGTATTTGCAGAAAACGAACTTGATCTTTACCGCACTCAAGGCTATATCACTGCTAAACACCGATTGTGGCAAATGGAATTTCAGACCTATGCCGCTGCAGGTAGGTTGTCAGAGATCATTGGTGACAAAGCGTTGGAATACGATAGGCAAGAAAGACGTCGTGGCATGGTTTACGGTGCAGAAAAAGCTATTGAAGACATGAAACAAGATGATGAGACTGCAGCTTACATTGAGGCTTATGCCGAAGGTGTTAATGCTTATATTTCAAGTTTAGATCCTAAGCGATATCCTGTAGAATATAAGTTGCTGGACTATCAACCAGAATTATGGTCTCCTAAAAAAACAGGTTTGCTTCTTATGTATATGACCAAAATGCTGGCGGGTAGAGATTCGGATATGGAATTTACAAACGTCCTAAAGTTATTTGGCGAAAAACAATTTAATTTACTATTTCCAGATTTCTTTGATAGTACAGAACCCATCATTCCAAAAGACACCGACTGGAGTTTTATTGATGTCCCCCAAACACCACACCCAGACAGTACATCGGTTGATTTTAATTTGGATGAAAAACTCAACCAGCCAGACCCAGATAATGGCAGTAATAATTGGGCCGTATCTGATGAAAAATCGAGCTCCGGGCATGCTATTTTAGCTAATGATCCGCATTTAGGATTAAATCTACCCAATATATGGTTTGTAATGCAGTTAAGCACACCAACACATCAAACTTATGGAGCCACTATTCCTGGTGCATTAAGTATTATTTCAGGATTCAATCAATATATTGCTTGGGGTGAAACAAACGCAACTAGAGATGTTATTGACTGGTACAAAATAAAATTTAATGAGGATCGCACCTCTTATTTTTACGACAATGATTGGTATCCTGTTAAAAAAAGACTTGAGGAGATTAAAATAAAAGGAAAAGAAACTTTTATAGATACCGTTTTATACACCCACCACGGCCCCGTTGTTTTTGATAAGAATTTTAGGTCAGAAAATGAGAAATCAGGATACGCAATGCGTTGGATAGGGCATTTAGGTGGTAATAATCAAAAAACGTTTATAGCGTTAAATCGCGCTGAAAATTACGACGATTATGTTAAGGCAATAAGCCATTGGTCTGCTCCTGCACAGAATATAGTTTTTGCTTCAAACACTGGCGACATTGCCTTGTGGATTCAAGGACGACTACCCAACAAATGGGAAGGTCAAGGTAAGTTTGTTATGGATGGAAGCTTACCACAGAATGATTGGCAAGGCTTTATTCCTCAACGCTTTAATGCACACACTAAAAATCCTAAACGTGGTTTTGTGAGTTCTGCTAATCAGCATCCTGTGGATGAGAACTACCCGTTTTATGTATTTAATGACGGTTATGAAACCTACCGGAACAGAGTTATAAATGATTTCTTTAATTCTAAAGATAAAGTGAGTGTAAAGGATTTCAAAACCTTACAAAACAACAACTACAACTTAAAGGCTGCTGAACTTATGCCGTATATGCTAGAGCACCTCAATACTGACGAATTTAATAGCGTTGAAAAAGAAGTCTATAACATCGCTAAGAATTGGAACTATAATAACGATATCACTGAGAAAGGACCAGCAGTATGGCGCGAATGGTGGAAATCACTGTATCAACTTACCTGGGATGAATTTGATCACGATAGTATTGCCCTTAAAAAACCTTTTGTTTACCAAACCATTTATTTACTAAAGCATCACGGCAACCATGAATTCATGGATATTAAAGATACTCCTGAAAAAGAAACAGCTAAAGACTTATTTCTTAAAAGCTTTAAAACAGCTGTAAGTCGTCTAGACGAGTGGAAAGATAAAAATGGCGATTATAATTGGACCAATTATAAGAAAACATACGCCGGTCATCTATTACAGGCGCTTCCTGCCTTTTCAAGGTTTAATTTACCTATTGGTGGTGACCGAAATATTGTTAATGCTACCTCAGAAAATCATGGGCCGTCTTGGAAAATGATTGTTGAAATGTCTTCACCACCAGAAGCGTACGGAATATATCCTGGGGGGCAATCAGGAAATCCTGGAAGTAAATATTACGATAATTTCATAGATGATTGGGCCAATGGTGATTATTACAAATTACCCTACTTAACCTCAATTAATGACACTACTAACATTAATTCTACCCAAACCTTAACACCAACAACTAATGACTAAATCTTTAATAAATTTTATTTTAACTTTCATTATAGCGTATATATTTTCATTCTTTATGGGCTGGTATTCTGTAATGACCGCTAGTTTACTAACCGCCTTATTTATACCTTTAAAACGATTAGCTGTGTTCTTTGTTCCCTTCCTCAGCATCTTTTTACTATGGTGCATCTACAGCTATGTCTTATCCAGTTCTAATGACTTTATATTAGCAAAGAAGATAGCCGTATTATTACCTTTAAATGGTAATCCCTACCTACTTATTTTGATCACAGGACTCATTGGTGGTTTAGCTGCAGGTGCAGCCGCTTTGTTTGGCAATCAACTTAGAGTCGTATTTTCAAAATAGTATACCGTTTTAAAAAAAAAAGCTAACCGAAAGGTTAGCTTTTTTTTAGGCTATAAACATCACTGTTTATTTTTTTCCAGTCTCATTGAGTTTTGAGCTCATTTCCATAGAAATGGCAGAACGATCAAACTTAATTTTTCCTGCTAGCGTTTCAATAACACAACTGTTATCTTTATCATTAAGTTCTAAAATTTTACCATACATACCACTTTTGGTAACTACCTTGGTACCTTTAGTTAATTCTTTTATAAACCGCTTTTCCTTTTTAGCACGCTTCATTTGCGGAGCAATCATAAAGAAATACATCACGGCAAAAATTGCTATAAATGGTAAAAGTGAACCAAATCCTTCCATAATCTTTTAGTTAGTTTGTAGTGGTGAAATACTTGCACTGCCTGCTTTTTTGGCTGGTGCATTTGGGTCTTTTTCTACAAAAGCAGAAATTCTTACCACTTCTTTTCCTTTTTCAGTGTTGGTGGTCATAGTAATAGATTTTGACACTTTACCATTACCTCTACCATTAAATTTCACTGTAAATTGGCCCATTTCACCTGGCGCAACTTTTTTGGTCCAGTTAGAAGGCACTGTACAACCACAGGTGCTTTTAATATTGCTTACCACTAACATAGACTCACCTGTATTGGTGTAAGTAAATGTAGTTTCAACCGGAGTACCATCTTCAATTGTCCCAAAATCATGATTCGTCTTGTCTAAAGAAATTACTGGGAAGCTATTAGCGTTTGCATCACGTTCTGCAGCCTCTGCTACATTTTCGGATTTTACTTTGCTCGCAGCGTTGTCCTTGCACGAGGTAAACGCTATAAGACACAATGCACTTAAACCTAAAATTACTTTTTTCATCATATTAAAATTTAATCTGTTTAAATTGGAATGGCGAAGTTAATAATTATTTTCGAAATGCCGAGCGATATAACCCGCTATAATAAACCTCTTCCTATTTTAGGATGTATACCTTTTTCCTTATACTCTTTTGATATCTTGTCTAATATGCCGTTGATAAAATTACTACTTTTTGGTGTAGAATATTCCTTGGCTATTTCTAAGTATTCATTTATGGTAACCTTATAAGGTATGGAAGAAAACTTTTGAAATTCACAAAGGGCCATAATTAATATAACATTATCTAAGCTTGCTAAACGATCAGCATCCCAATTCCGGGCTTTTTTTGCCGCTTCTTCTTTATAACTATTGTAATTTAAAATTGACTTTTTAAGTAAATTAAGCGCAAACAGCTTATCGTCTTCATCCTTATATAACTCTGGCAGTAAACTTGTTTCGGGTGCGCTACGTTTTAATTTTTTTAATAACTTAAGAATGGAGGTATTTACCACAGGAAAATCGTCTATCCAAGTAATTTGCTTATCCTCTATGTAGTGGTATAGCTTATCATCTGTAGCGATAATAGATTTATAAATGTTATAAACAAATTTTTGATCTGTTTTAAAGGTCACCGGATCTTTGAGGTAAGCCTTATAAATATCACTTTTTATAATTTTTCTAAAAAGGATATCTACATATTCAAAATCTAAATCCCAAATATTAAGTTTTCTCTTATTTATGCGTTCTTGAAGTAGTTTATTTTCAGAAATAAAAATTAACACCTCATTATCCACAAATTTGGTGCTTGGATTTTTATCTTCGTCTGAAGCCAACATCTTTTTCTTAAGCTTCTCGTTGTAATCCAAACCTTTTTTATGTAAAGCCGTTAACAAGGCAAACATAGATAAGTATAAATCGTAGACACCGTCTAAACTGTGCAAAAGAAAGTTCTCTTCTCTTTTTAAGTCTTCACTCTCTGAACCGCTAAACGCGTAGAGAGATTGCATCACTTTGATTCTTATGTGCCTTCGATTTAGCATATTTTAAAGAACATTTTGGGTTTAAAAAAGGGCAAACTTTTGTTTGCCCTGCAAAAATAGTATTATTTAAGTCTGAAAAAAATTATTTCGCGTTTTCTCTTTTTCTAGTTTCAATACGCTCTCGAGCTACATTTAATGCAGCGTGATGCGTGGTGAGTTGGTTCACTTTTGCATGATCTAAAATCTCTAATGTAGTATTGTAGATATTTTCAGTCTTTCGCATAATTTCTTGTCTATCGTAATCTTCTAATTCTGCATAGACATTGATGATGCCTCCTGCATTGATAAGAAAATCTGGAGCATAAACAATACCTCTTTCCTGCAATATCTTACCGTGTTTTTCTTCATTAGCCAATTGGTTATTGGCTGCCCCTGCTACAATATCGGCTTTAATCTTATAAATGGTATCGTCATTTATAGTAGCGCCTAAAGCACAAGGTGCATAAATATCCATAGGCTCATTGTAAAAATTATTACCACCGTAGATGGTAACGTCGTACTTACTTCGCACAGCCTCTAATTTATCTTGACTAATATCTGAAATAGTGACGTTGGCACCTTCATTAATAAGATGTTCTACTAAGGCCTCCCCTACGTTTCCTATGCCCTGAACAAACACGTGCTTACCTTCCAAAATATCAGATCCATATTTAAATTTAGCAGCAGCCTTCATTCCCATAAACACTCCATAGGCTGTAACTGGTGAAGGGTTACCTGCACCACCCTTATCTTGCGAAATTCCGGTAACATAAGGGGTTACCTCTCTAACGGTATCCATATCTTCCGTTTCCATGCCCACATCTTCAGCAGTAATATATTTACCGCTTAGTGAATGGACAAACTGCCCAAAACGCCTCATAAGTTCTGGTGTTTTTTGTGTTTTGGCGTCCCCGATAATTACAGCTTTACCACCACCTAAATCTAACCCTGTAATAGCCGATTTATAAGTCATTCCTCGTGATAATCGTAAAACATCGTTAAGCGCTTCCCACTCGTTCTTGTAGTTCCACATTCGTGTACCACCAAGAGCTGGACCAAGAACTGTGCTATGAATACCAATTATAGCTTTTAATCCAGTATCTTTGTCGAAACAAAAGACCACCTGTTCGTGGTCATCAAAAGAAAGTTGACCAAACACCGGGTCTTCATTTTTCATTTCTTTTGGAGATATAATATCTAATGTCATTCGTGATAAATTTAAGGCTGATTTAAAAGTTTTTAAAAACAGCCCACAAAATTAAATTAATATTAAAGGATTAGCAAAATATTAACTACAAAATAGGATTATCATAATAATTTTGACGCCCTAAAGCATCATGAAAGCGCTACAACATCTTAATAAATACTTTTTTAAATACAGATATAGGCTGGTATTAGGAATCTTTATTACTATTGTCTCTAAAATTTTTGCCTTATTTACACCACGACTTATTGGGGCATCCATCAATGTAGTTTCTGATCGATTGGACGGCGAAATATCGTCTGAGGTTTTTGAGAATGAACTCATGATGAATATCCTGTTCTTACTGGGAGCTGCTATAATTACGGGTTTATTTACCTTCTTAATGCGACAAACTATTATTAATGTATCGCGTTATATTGAATACGATTTAAAGAATGAAATTTACCAGCACTACCAGCGATTGTCTCTAAGTTTTTATAAGACCAACCGCACCGGTGACTTAATGAATCGCATAAGTGAAGACGTCAGTAAGGTACGTATGTATGTAGGTCCAGCTTTAATGTACACGATTAATACCATTACCTTATTTGTTGTGGCTTTAATATACATGATTAACACGGCGCCTAAACTTACCTTATACACGCTACTTCCGCTTCCCGTGCTGTCTGTTATTATTTATAAACTGAGCAAGCTTATTAATCATCGAAGTAACATAGTACAACAATCCCTATCCACATTATCGGCTTTTACTCAAGAAAAATTTAGTGGTATCACAGTAATAAAATCGTATAACATTGAATCTGCTGTGAATATTGATTTTGATGATCTTTCGAGCCAAAATCGAGAGAAACAAATTAATCTCACTAAGGTTCAGGCCCTATTCTTTCCTATGATGATTTTACTTATTGGTGTAAGTAACTTACTAGTGGTTTATATTGGTGGTATGCAATATATAAGTGGTGAAATTGAGAAAATTGGTACCATTGCAGAGTTTATTATTTATGTAAATATGCTCACTTGGCCAGTGGCTACCGTAGGCTGGGTAACCTCGCTGGTGCAGCAAGCAGAGGCTTCTCAAAACCGTATAAATGAGTTTTTAGATACCGAACCTGAGGTGAAAAATTTAAATCAAGAAACATCCGAAATTAAAGGAGACATTACATTTAAAAACGTAAAATTCACTTATCCAGATACCCACATCACTGCGCTAAAAGGCATAAGTTTTTCTATTTCTGCTGGCCAAACTCTAGCTATTCTTGGCAAAACTGGTGCGGGAAAATCTACAATTTTAGATTTAATAGGTAGACTATACGATATTGAAGAAGGTGAAATTTTAATAGACGGAAAACCGATTACAGCCTTAAATCTTTACAGTTTAAGAGACCATATTGGTTATGTACCACAAGATGCCTTTTTGTTTTCAGATACCATTAAAAACAATGTTAAATTTGGCTGGAATGAAGCGAGTGATGAAGCCGTCATAAATGCGTGTAAAAATGCTCAGGTGCACGATAATATAAAAGACTTCAACGCAGGCTACGAAACGGTATTGGGCGAACGAGGTATCACCCTATCTGGTGGACAAAAACAGCGTATATCTATAGCGAGAGCGATTATAAAACAGCCTAAAATCTTATTATTTGATGACTGCCTTTCTGCTGTAGATACGGAAACTGAAGAAAAAATACTCAACAATCTTACAGCGCTTACCAAACATACAACTACCGTTATTGTAAGTCATCGTATTTCTTCGGTGAAGCATGCAGACCACATCATAATTTTAGATAATGGGCACATTATAGAAGCGGGCAATCACGAAACGCTTGTAGATAAAGAAGGCTACTACAAAGAGTTATTTGACAAACAACGTTCAGAAAAAGAATTACTTTAATTTGTTGCTTACTTTACTTTTTTTTTACATTTTTGAGCAATAATTAAACCTAATTTATTCAACTATGAGTACGCGCGATATGATAGACAAAGAAGAAATCTATTCTAAGGTATTACGTGCTGGGAGACGTACCTATTTTTTTGATGTAAGAGCAACAAAAGCTGGTGATTACTATCTTACGATAACCGAAAGTAAAAAATTCACCAATGACGATGGCTCTTTCCATTATAAAAAACACAAAATCTATCTTTACAAAGAAGACTTTTCAGAGTTTAAAGAGATCCTAGCAGAAATGACTGATTTCATTATCACTGAAAAAGGTGAGGAAGTTATTAGTGATAGGCATCAAAAAGATTTTAAAAAAGAGCATCATGAGAATGGTGACTCTAAAGATGAAAATACTACCGAGAGCTTTACCGACGTAAGCTTCGAAGATATTTAAAATACACTTGTTAAAAATACCTAAAAACCGCTATGATATATAGCGGTTTTTTTATTTTCAGCCCTCTAAAAAAATTAATTATGCGCTACCTACTGGTTTTTGTTTGCTTTATATATTCACTTAGCATTTACGGACAAACAAATTTAGATGACTACCTTCCTAAAACGGTCAATTTTAACTCTAAAATTCCCACACCTAAATCTGTAATTGGTCACAACGTTGGCGAGTGGCATGTAACTCATGACAAATTGGTACAATACATGTATGCCCTGGCTAATGCATCAGACCGCATTACCATTGAAAATCGCGGTACTACTTACGAGGGAAGACCACTTCTGTTGCTTACTGTAACTTCTGCTAAAAATCAAAATAAGATTAAAAGCATTCAAAAGAATCATATTGAGGCCACAAACAATTCTAATTTCGTTGAAACCGATAGGCCTGTGGTAGTATATCAAGGATTTTCTATACACGGTAATGAACCGAGTGGTTCTAATGCTGCTTTATTATTAGGATATTATCTCGCAGCAGCAGAAGGCAATACCATTGATAACATGTTAGATAATGTGGTTATATTATTAGATCCAGCTTTCAATCCAGACGGTTTACAACGTTTTGCAAATTGGGCCAATACCAATAAAAACCAAACCATTGTCACAGATCCTAATGACCGTGAATACAATGAACCTTGGCCAGGTGGTAGAACCAATCACTATTGGTTTGATATGAACAGGGATTGGCTTCCGGTTCAACTTCCGGAATCCAAGGCCCGCATTAAAACCTTTCATGAGTGGTTACCAAACATTTTAACAGACCATCACGAAATGGGAACCAATTCAACCTTTTTCTTTCAACCAGGAATTCCGTCAAGAACGCATCCTCTTACCCCTAAAAAAAATCAAAATCTTACTCGAGCTATTGGCAATTTTCATGCTAAGGCTTTAGACAGCATCGGCTCTTTGTACTACTCTGAAGAGAGCTATGATGACTTTTACTATGGAAAAGGTTCCACCTACCCCGATATTAATGGGAGTATTGGTATTTTGTTTGAACAAGCCAGTTCTAGAGGTCATGCCCAAGAAAGTGAAAATGGTGTCCTTACCTTTCCTTTCACTATAAAAAATCAATTTAATACTGCTTTATCCACGTTAAAGGCAGCTGAAAATTTAAGAGTTGACCTGCTTAACTATCAATCTACATTTTTTAAAAATGCCAGAGCAGAAGCTTCTAAATCAAAAAATAAGGCGATCATCTTCGGGAATGAAAAAGATGCCGCCAAAGCTGTAGAGCTGGCTAAAATACTAGAACACCATCATATAGACTTTTATGATATTAAATCTAATGTAGAACTTAACGGTAAATGGTATAAAAAAGACCATGCATTCGTTATCCCTAAAAATCAAAAAAATAAACGTTTAATTGACGCTATGTTTGAGACGCGTACTAAGTTTCAGGACAGTTTGTTTTATGACGTTTCGGCTTGGACACTACCGCTCGCTTTTAATTTAGATTATGACGAAACCACTATGAGTAATGCAGGGTCGTTGGTAGAGTCTGTAGCCCATTTAAAAGGTGGTTTAGACCGTAAAAGTGAATATGCTTACCTTGCAGAGTGGCATGACTATTACACCCCTAAACTTTTAAGCGTCCTACTTGAAAAAGATGTTCGTGTTAAAGTAGGGCTTAAACAATTTCAACACAAAGGTCAGGAATTTGATTATGGCACTTTGCTCATTCCCGTTCAGCAACAGTCTTTGAACAGTCAAGAGCTTTATGAGCTTATAAATAAAGCTGCTAAAGATGCACACATGAGCGTTTACAGCGTAGATACGGGATTAAACGAAGGCATCGACCTAGGTAGTAATAATTTTGACGCTATAGATAAGCCTAAAATCGCCATTCTTGTAGGCAGCGGAATTTCGTCTTACGATGCCGGTGAAATTTGGCACCTTTTAGATACACGCTATCATATGGCTGTAACAAAACTAGATGTAAACAATATAAACAGAGCCGATCTTAGTCGCTATAATACCATAATAATGCCAAGTAGTTACTCGGGATTAAACCAAAGTAACACAAAGAAAGTTAAAGCTTGGGTAGAAAAAGGAGGTATCTTAATTAGTTACCGATATGCTTTACGTTGGCTCGACAGAAAAAAACTCATGTCCCTAAAATTCAAAAAACCTGAAGACCTAAATGCGAATAATATATCCTTTGAAAATCGCAGTAAATTTTCTGGTGCACAACGTATTGGTGGTGCTATTTTTAATACAAAGCTAGACCGCTCCCACCCTATTAATTTTGGTATTAAAAATGAATTTTTACCAATGTTTAGAAACACTACCTTGTTTTTAGAGCCTTCAGAAGACAGTTACAATAACCCTATTCAATACACCTCTACTCCGTTGTTAAGTGGTTATATTTCTGAAGAAAACCTAGAAGTTCTGGGAGGAACTGTACCCTTTAAGACACAGCGTTTAGGCAGAGGTAGAATTATTGCATTTACGGATAATACCAATTTTAGAGCGTTTTGGTATGGCACCAACAAACTACTCATGAATGCCATATTCTTTAGTAAACAGATGTAGTTAAGAGACAACCGCCCCATTAGGTACTTTTATGCTGGGATGAAGCAAAAAAACGTCATTTGCCTTAACGGCACCGAGAATTAAACAAGAGCTATTAAAATGAGCTATTTGTTTTTTAGGAAGGTTGACGACCGCAACAATTTGTTTACCTAATAAATCTGTTTTCTCATACTTTGAAGTAATTTGTGCTGAAGAATATTTAACTCCCAAATTACCAAAATCTACTTTTAATTGATACGCTGGTTGTTTTGCCTCAGGAAAATCATTAACCTCCAAAATGGTACCGATACGTAAATCTATCTTTGTAAACTCTTCAAAACTTATTATCTTTTCCATAATTAAAATTAACAAATGTAAAATCGGATACTATGGCCTTAACCCCATCTAACATGTTACCCTTAGGTACCAAAGCACCACAGTTTAATTTATTGGATGTTAAAGATAACGCATTTAAACCATTAAAAAATTTAAAGGGAGAAAAAGGAACATTAGTCATGTTTATTTGTAACCATTGTCCTTATGTTTTACACGTTAACGAACAACTAGTTGAACTGGCTAAGGATTACGAAAAAGAAGGTATTTCTACGATTGCCATATCTAGTAATGATGTGGAAAAATATCCTGAGGATCATCCCGATAAAATGAAACTACATGCTAAAAAGCACCATTATACGTTTCCGTATTTATACGATGAATCTCAAGACATAGCTCGTGCTTATAGTGCCGCTTGCACGCCGGACTTTTTCTTGTTTGATGCTAATTTATCCTTAGTGTACACTGGTCGTTTGGACGGTTCGAGACCAGGAAATGACATTCCTGTAACGGGAAAAGATTTAAGAACTGCTATGACAGCCATAGTAAACAGTGAACCTGTACCAAAAGACCAAAAACCAAGTATGGGTTGCAACATCAAATGGAAGTCATAAAAAAAGGCCATCTTATTACAGACGGCCTTGAAACGGTGTTATTTCCTTTGTCTTTCTAAAACATATCTCTACCAGAAAAATGAAAAGCACTTTCTATAGCAGCATTGTCATCACTATCACTACCATGTATAGCATTTTCGCCAATAGACTCAGCGTACAACTTTCTAATAGTACCTTCTGCAGCTTCAACTGGATTAGTTGCACCAATTAAGGTTCTGAAATCTTCAACAGCATTCTCTTTCTCTAAAACAGCAGCTACGATAGGGCCACGCGTCATATAAGTAACTAATTCTGGAAAGAATGGTCGTTCTTTATGTATCGCATAAAACTCTTCGGCATCCGCAGTGGTCATTTGGGTAAGTTTCATTGCCACGATTTTAAAACCAGAGGCAGTGATTTTTTCTAAAATTGCGCCAATGTGTCCTTTTTCAACAGCATCTGGCTTAATCATTGTAAATGTTCTATTAGTAACCATGAATGTTTTTTTAAATGTGCTGCAAAAGTAATGTATTTCTTTAATTTATCACAAACTCATAATATTAAAAAATTGTATCTTCGTCCCCTATGAATGATGAACAAATTAAACGCTTAAAGCACATACTTAACACGCGGCAAAACATTGTCATTATACCGCACAAAAATCCTGATGGTGATGCCATGGGATCTACTCTAGGACTTTGTCATTTTCTTACCAAATTAGGACATAAAGCCAAGGTGGTGGTTCCTAACGATTATCCAGATTTTTTAAAATGGCTACCTGGTAGTGAAGAAGTGATTATTCATGAGCTAAACACCAAACACAGTACCTCTACAATTGAAAAGGCGGACTTAATTTTTACGCTCGATTTTAATGCTTTGCATCGCGCTGGGCATTCGCTAGAAAAAATTCTCAACAATGCTGATACTAGAAAAATAATGATTGATCATCATCAGCAACCCGAAGATTATGCAGAAATCACCTATTCTGACGTTACCATAGCGTCAACTTGCGAGATGGTTTACAATGTCATTGAAAATTTAGGCAAAGTGAGCAAGCTAGACGCTTCGATAGCTACATGTTTGTATACCGGGATTATGACCGATACGGGTTCCTTTAAATTTTCTTCTACAAGTAGCAGAACACATTTTATTGTTGGGAAATTAATGGAATCGGGAATCTCACATGCAGAAATTCATCAAAATGTATTTGATAGCAATTCTTACGAGCGTTTACAGCTGCTGGGCAGAGCACTTCAAAACCTAAAAATAATTCCAGAATATCGCACTGCGTACATAACGCTTTCTCAATCGGAATTAGATGAATTTAAATTTAGAAAAGGCGACACCGAAGGTTTTGTTAATTATGGTCTATCTATAAAGGGTATCATTTTTGCAGCCATTTTTATTGAAAACGAACAAGAGCAAATTATAAAGATTTCATTGCGAAGTAAAGGAACATTTTCTGTCAATGCTTTCTCACGAGCACATTTTAATGGTGGAGGCCACAACAATGCTGCTGGCGGCAGGAGCGAATTGTCTCTAGATTCGACGATTGAAAAATTTATAAGTATATTGCCTGAATATCAAAAAGATTTAGCCCAATGAAACGCCCCATTCTCATATTATTTACAGTCTTAATATTTTGCGCCTGCAAATCACCAGAGCCTCGAGTACCAGAAATGGTAAAATCTGGTAGTTTTTTAAAAGCCTCTGCCGAGCGAAACAAAAAACTTAACGAAGAAGAATCTTATAAAATAAAAGAACTGATTTCTAAGCAGACAGACAAAGATTTTAGAAGTTCAAGCAGTGGATTTTGGTATGCTTATAATCACAAAATAGACGATGACACCATAACTCCAGATGTTGGTGATATTGTAAATTTTGATTATTCGGTATCAGATCTCTACGGAAACACAATTTACAAGGACCTGAATTCTACTTACATCATAGATAAACAAGAACTTTTTACAGGTTTAAGAGAAGGTCTTAAACTTATGAAAGCTAAGGAGGAGGTTACTTTTATTTTTCCTTCTCAAATAGCCTATGGCTATTATGGTGATAGTGATAAAATTGGAACTAACGTTCCACTCATATGTAATGTAACTTTAAATTCAATAATACAAGAAGATGAATAAACATTTTTTTACACCATTAATTATCTTATTAGTACTAGTAAGTAGTTCATGCCAAGAAAAATACCCCGAACTAGAAAATGGTATCTACGCCGAGTTTATAACGAATAAGGGTACTATGGTGGCTAAACTCTACCACGAAAAAGCCCCTGTGACCGTAGCAAACTTTGTGGCCCTGGCCGAAGGTGAGCATCCACTAGTTGATGAAAAATACAAGGGGAAGCGTTTCTATGATTCGATAACATTTCATCGTGTTATTGATAAGTTTATGATTCAAGGTGGAGATCCTACAGGAACTGGCAGTGGAAGTCCTGGATACAAATTTGAAGATGAATTTCACCCAGACCTAAGACACAATAAACCAGGTATTTTATCTATGGCCAATTCTGGTCCCAATACTAACGGTTCTCAGTTTTTTATCACAGAAGTTGCTACACCGCATTTAGATGCCTTCCAAGCCGATGGAACCCTTAAAGCTTGTGGCACTTTTCCTGGTGGTGGTTGCCACGCAGTTTTTGGTGAATTAGTCATTGGCTTAGAAGTTCAAGATTCTATATCTAACGTTAAAACGGTTCAAGGTAATAAACCAGAAACGCCCGTAATCATTGAGAAACTAAATGTTATAAGAAAAGGTAGCGAGGCAAAAAACTTTAAAGCGCCTGAGGTGTTTACGCAACAGTTACCAAAATTAAAAGAGCGCCAAGCCGAACTTAAAGCCGAGCAAGAAAAAAAACAGCGTGAACTTGCTCTAATAGCAAAGGCTGAGTTTCTTAATAGAAATGAAGAGCTGAAAGGTCGAAGAAAAGAATTTCCGTCCGGATTAGCTATGATCTTTTTAGAAGAAGCAGAAAACGGCAAATCGCCAAATAGCACTCAAAAAGTTTTGGTAGACTGCGCGGGTTATTTTGAAAGTGGTGAGTTATTTTACACGACTAAAAAAGAGGTTGCCAAAAAATATGGGAAATATAATGAGGCCCAAGACGATGCGGGTGCTTATGATCCCTTTCCTATGATTTATAATGAAACTGCTGGACTGGTACCGGGTTTTAGAGAAGCTATGCTTAATATGGATATTGGAGATAAGACGAGAGTTTTTATTCCTTACTATCTTGGGTATGGCGAACGCGGCAGAGCACCATTAATTCCGCCAAAAACTAACTTAATATTTGATATTGAACTTGTTGGGATTGCAGAATAAACAACTCTCTTACGAACATAAAAAAAGGCTCAGAATTTGCTTTCTGAGCCTTTTTTCTTGTTTCCTTTATCTATGCTTTAGGAATCTGTTTTAAGATTTCTAGGATAAAAGTCCAGAATTTTTGAGTAGATGAAATTTGGGCGCGTTCATCTGGTGAATGTGCACCTTTAATATTGGGCCCAAAACTAATCATATCCATATCGGGGTAATGTTGCCCCAAGATTCCACATTCTAATCCGGCATGACAAGCGGCTACATGCGGCATTTCACCGTCGTTTAATTCTTTATATAAGGGCACAAGAACCTTTAAAATTTCAGAATCCATATTAGGTGTCCACCCGGGATAGTTGCCAGAAAAATCAACCTTAAAATCTGCTAAGTGAAAGCAAGATTTTAACGCGTTTGCCAAATCCCATTTAGAACTTTCTACCGAACTTCTGGTTAAGCATAAGATTTCTATTTCACCGTTTTTAACCGCCACTTTGGCAACGTTATTAGAAGTCTCAACCAAGTCTGGGATAGCTGCACTCATTCTGTAAACCCCATTATGGGCTGCGTAAATGGTATTTAATAACTGTTGCTGATCGTTAGGATTCATCACGAGATCTGGCGCAGAAACTGTTTCAAGAGCTATTAAAAGTTCTGGCTCCGTATCTTTTAATTCAAATTTTATAGCCTCGAAATCTTTGTGAAGCTGTGCTCTAATAGCTTGTTCTTCTTCTTTAGGTACTGTAATGGTTGCAACACTTTCTCTAGGTATTGCATTTCTTAATCCACCGCCATCAATTTCAGCAATAGAGCTATTATAGGATTGCGTAACCGCATATAAAAGTCGATTCATAATCTTATTAGCATTACCTAAACCTTCATGAATTTGCATGCCTGAATGACCGCCTTGTAACCCTTTTACATTTAGTTTTAAACCAGTTTCTAATTTGTTCTCCTCTTGATCATAAGTCTTTGTTGCTGTAATATCTACCCCACCAGCACAACCTACACCAATTTCATCATCTTCCTCTGTATCCAAATTAAGTAAAATCTGACCGTTCAACATTCCTCCCTGTAAACCCATAGCACCGGTCATTCCAGTTTCTTCATCAATGGTAAAAAGGGCTTCTATATCTGGATGTGAGATATCTTTACTCTCAAGAATAGCCATGATAGTGGCAACGCCCAAACCATTGTCGGCACCTAGTGTGGTTCCCTTAGCCTTAACCCAATCTCCATCTACATACATCTCTATACCCTGACTATTAAAATCAAATTGCGTAGCGTTATTTTTTTGATGAACCATATCTAAATGAGATTGCAATACTATGCCTTTACGGTCCTCCATACCCTTGGTTGCTGGCTTTCTAATGATAACATTACCTATGTCATCTTTAAAAGTTTCCAGCTGGAGCCTATGACCAAAGTCTAGCATAAATTGTATAATGCGTTCTTCTTTTTTAGATGGTCTTGGCACCGCATTTAAATCGGCGAATTTATTCCAAAGTAAATTAGGTTCTAGTGCTCTTATTTCTGAGTTCATATGTATAATTTAGTATTGGCAAAGGTAACCAAACTAAAACTATTTTCTATTTTTGAGCTATGAGGAATTCTAAACACATTGTACTGGTCGTATTGCTTATTCTTCAAATTGTGTTGCTATCTATTTTAAAATATTTTCCTCAATTAGTTGAGTCTTATTACAGTAAAGGCTTGTATGTTTATATCTCAAAAGCTATGCGCTACAGTTTCGGATGGATTCCTTTTTCTGCAGGAGATATTTTTTATACCGCTGCCTCAATTTATTTTATAAGGTGGTTTATAATTAATAGAAAACGATTCATAAATGATACCTTAAATTGGTTTTTAGAAATTGGTGCTGCGGTTTCTATTATTTATATTGCCTTTCATTTGTTATGGGGCTTTAATTATTACAGGCTACCCTTGTCTAAAGCGCTCCATCTTAAAACAGATTATACTGATGCTGAACTGATTAATTTCACAGAACGTCTTATCAAAAAATCCAATGCTATTCACAGTCAAATTGTAGCAGCCGATAGTATTAAAATTGTAATCCCCTATTCTAAGGCCGAAATACGAAGTAAAGTCCCCCGAAGTTATGATAACTTAAATAAAAAATTTCCTTATTTAGAATACAGTCCACCAAGTTTAAAGCCTTCTATTTACAGTACTCCCCTTTCTTACATGGGTTTTTCGGGTTACTTAAACCCTTTTACTAATGAAGGGCAGGTAAATAATAAAATTGTTAATTATAAACTTCCTACCACGGCCTGTCATGAAGCAGCGCATCAATTAGGTTACGCTGCTGAAAACGAAGCTAATTTTATAGGTGCTATGGCGGCCATAGCCAATGATGACATCTATTTTAAGTATTCGGGATATACATTTATTCTTAGATATTGTTTAGCTGATCTTTACAGAAGAGATATTGAATCTTATCAGACCCTGATTGGTCAACTTCATACAGGGGTTCTTAAAAATTACAGAGAAGTACAATTGTTTTGGGAATCTTACCAGAACCCTATTGAGCCTATTTTTGAAAAGACCTTCGATCAATTTTTAAAAGCCAACAATCAAAAAGACGGCATGAAAACCTACAGTTATGTCGTTGCCCTTATGGTGAACTATTTCTATGACAAAAACCTGTAAAAGTTAAAATATCTTAACCTTTTAGGTTTAAAATAAGTTATAATTAACTTTAGCTCGCTAAAACAACCAACTTTATGAAAAAAATCTTATTTGCACTGTGCACTGTTTTGGTTTTTATGCCTTTACAAGCACAAGACTATTTCCCTACCAATTCTGGTGTAAAAACCAAAGAGCAGAAAGTTACAGCAATCACAAATGCTAAAATTTATGTTACACCTACAAAAATATTAGATGAAGCTACACTTTTAATTAAAGCTGAAAAAATTCTTGCTGTAGGTAAAAAAGTAGATATTCCTGACGATGCTATAATCATAGATGGTAGTGGAAAGACCATTTATCCGTCCTTTATTGATCTATACACCAATTTTGGAATAGAAAAACCTAAACGCGACGGCAATGTATCTAGACGCTACGAGGCATCAAGAAGCGGTTATTATTGGAACGATCATGTTATGCCAGAACAAAATGCCATGACTAGCTTTAAATATAGCGCCAAAGAGGCTTCTGAATTGCACAAACTTGGCTTTGGCGTGGTCAACACACATATTCCAGATGGTATTGTGAGAGGAACCTCTGCTCTTGTGGCTTTAAATAACGAAGCAGATAATGGCCTGAGAATTATAAATCCGAAAGCGGCACAGCATTTTTCATTTTCACGAAGCGTTAGAACAGGACAAGTTTATCCATCGTCTATAATGGGAAGCATGGCGCTTCTTAGACAAATGTATCTGGACGCAAATTGGTATGCAGATGGCTATGTTGACAATAGAGATTTATCTTTAGAAGCATTAAATAACAATAAAAATTTATTACAAATATTTGAAGCAGGCAGCAGAGCTAATCTCTTACGTGCCGATAAAGTAGGTGATGCTTACAACATTAATTACACCATTGTTGGTGGCGGTGATGAATATGAGCGTTTAGATGAAGTTAAGGCTGCAAATTGTACCATTATATTACCCTTAGACTTTAGAAAGGCCTACGATGTGGCAGATCCTTTTTTAGCTTCAAAATTAGCTTTAAGTGACATGCGCGCTTGGCAGCATGAGCCATATAATCCTAAATACCTTGCAGATGAAGGTATTTCTTTCACCTTAACGACACATGGTTTAAAATCAAAAAAATCATTTAAATCTAATTTATTAAAGGCCATCGCGCACGGTTTACCAAAAGAGAAAGCCTTAGAAGCACTAACCGTTACCCCAGCTAAGTTATTAGGAAAGTCTAATGTTTTGGGGACGCTTAATGCAGGTAGTTATGCCAATTTCTTAATTACCTCTGGAGATATTTTTGAAAAAGACACTAAAATCTATGAAAATTGGGTTCAAGGTGATGCGCATATTATGAGCAATATGAACGTTAAAGATATTGATGGCACATATACCTTCACAATCAAAGATAATAGCTATGATTTAGAAGTTGAAAATAGCACCTCTAAAATTAAAGCCAAACTTACTAGTAATAATGCTCAATTAGGTACCAAGGCTTCGTACGAAAACAATTGGATCAACTTGGCATTTACCACTGCAGATACTCTTCAAAAGCAGTTTATTAGAGTAGCGGCATTTTCTCAAAATGAAAAGCTCATTGGTAAGGCCATCTTACCCAATGGTGAGGCATTAGATGTTGTTGCTAATAAGATAGAAGGAGATAGCAAGAATGACACATCTAAAGACGACAAAAACAAAAGTAAAGACAAGTTGAAAAAAGACGATCCTTTTATAAGCCCTATCACCTACCCTAATGTTGGCTTTGGATATAAAGAATTGCCAGAACAAGAAGACCTATTATTTAAAAATGCGACTGTTTGGACCAATGAAAATGAAGGGATTTTAGAAGCTACAGATGTCCTTATTGAGGATGGAAAAATTTCAAAAATAGGTAAGAATCTTTCAGCTAGAAATGCTAAGGTAATTGATGCCAGCGGAAAACACTTAACTGCCGGTATTATAGATGAACACTCACACATAGCAACAGCTTCGGTAAACGAAGGTGGGCAAAATTCCTCTGCTGAGGTAACTATAGAAGATGTTATTGACGATGAAGACATAGATATTTATCGCAATTTAGCAGGTGGTGTCACAAGTATTCAAATTTTACACGGCTCTGCCAACCCTATAGGCGGTAGGTCTGCCATTATTAAACTCAAATGGGGTGAAGAAGCTGGAGATTTAGTGTATGACAATTCGCCTAAATTCATAAAATTCGCACTCGGAGAAAATGTAAAACAGTCGCGCTATAGTAGCAACCGACGTTTTCCAAAGTCAAGAATGGGTGTAGAACAAGTTTATGAAGATTATTTTAACAGAGCTAAATCTTATATGGAGCTCAAGGATAGCGGCCAACCGTATAGAAAAGATATTGAATTAGAAGTTTTAGCCGAAATTTTAAATGGCGAACGATTTATCTCTTGCCACTCTTACGTACAAAGCGAAATAAATATGCTAATGAAAGTTGCCGAACGTTTCGATTTTAATATCAATACCTTCACTCACATATTGGAAGGTTACAAAGTAGCCGATAAAATGAAAGCCCATGGTGTTGGTGGCTCAACCTTTAGTGATTGGTGGGCGTATAAGTACGAAGTAAATGACGCTATACCATATAATGCAGCCATTATGCACAAGGTTGGAGTTACCACAGCAATTAATAGCGATGATGCCGAAATGTCAAGACGCCTTAACCAAGAAGCGGCCAAAGCAATCAAATACGGTGGTGTTAGTGAAGAAGAAGCTCTAAAATTTGTAACATTAAATCCAGCCAAATTATTACATCTAGATGATCGTGTGGGTAGCATAAAAGTGGGTAAAGATGCTGATGTTGTGCTATGGTCCGATCATCCGTTATCTATTTACGCTAAGGCTGAAAAAACAATCATTGAAGGTGTAACTTATTTCGATATAGAGCGTGATAAGGAGATGCGCCAAGCGGTAAATGAGGAAAAGAGTAAGTTGATAAAACTTATGCTCGAAGAAAAGAATAAAGGCTTAAAAACACAACCTATCAAGAAAAAAGAAAAAGAATTATTGCATTGTGATTCTATGGACATTTAATATTCTTCTTAAAAATAAAAAAAATGAAATTTAAACTTATATACATATTCTTAATAAGCTGCTTTAGTTTCAGCGGCCACTCACAACAAACCCCAGCACCAGAACAAAGTAAAGATATTATTATCACTGGCGCTACAGCTCATATTGGCAATGGTGACGTTCTTAAAAACAGTGTCATACTTATAAGCGAAGGAAAAATTAAAGCTATTGAAAAAGTGGGTAACTTAACATATGATGCCAACACTACAAGGGTCATAGATGCTCAGGGCCAACACGTCTATCCAGGTTTTATAATACCTAATAGTACTTTAGGCCTCGTTGAAGTGGATGCCGTAAAAGCATCTGACGACCAATCGGAATTAGGAACTTACAATCCTCATATAAGAAGTCTCATTGCCTACAACGCAGAATCTAAAGTTGTAGAGTCTATGAGACCCAACGGCGTTTTACTCGGACAAATTACACCTCGCGGTGGCCGTATTTCGGGTACCTCGTCCATAGTTCAGTTTGATGCTTGGAACTGGGAAGATGCGGCCATTAAAACAGATGATGGTATACACATGAATTGGCCCAATACCTTTAGTAGAGGTAGGTGGTGGCTTGGTGAAGATCCTGCACTTAAGCCTAATCCTAATTACGAAAAACAGGTTAGAGAGTTAAAAGATTTCTTTACCAATGCTAAAAATTACAACCCTAAGTCTAATGAATTAAAACATTTACCTTACGCCGCAATGAAGGGTTTATTTAACACTGGTAAAAAATTATATATTGATGCAGATGATGAAAAAAGTATTGTTGATGCTGTAAGTTTTGCTAGGTCGTTTGGTATCACCAATATTACCATCGTAGGTGGTTATGAAGCCCATAAAATAACCGATTTTTTAAAGGATCATAACGTGTCCGTTTTATTACAACGCGTTCATAGCAGACCTGATAAAGAGGATGACGACTATGACATTTCGTTTAAACTAGCTAAATTATTAACGGATGAAGGCGTGTTAATAGCTTTAGAACCTAGCGGCCAAATGGAACGCATGAATTCTCGAAATCTACCCTTTTACGCCGGAACAACTGCGGCTTACGGATTAGACAGAGAAAAAGCGCTACAGTTAATCACTCTAAATACTGCGAAAATTTTAGGTATAGACAAAAGCTACGGATCCTTGGAAGCTGGTAAAAGTGCCACACTGTTTATAAGTAAAGGTGACGCTTTAGATATGAGAACTAATCACGTAACTCAAGCTTTCATAGATGGCCGAGACATCAGCTTAGAAACACACCAGACCGAACTTTGGAAACGCTACGCAAAAAAGTATGATATTGATTAGGTCTAAGGTAAAATGGCACTATGTATAAGTTCATTAAAAGTCCTCAAAATTCATTAATAAAAACGCTCCTTCAGTTAAAAGACAAATCTAGAAATCGCAAAAAAACAGGATTGTTTTTAATTGAAGGTAAGCGTGAATTATCTCTAGCCATCAAAGGAGGATATGAGATTACAACGTTGCTATTTTATCAGGATTTATTTTCAGAAAGCGAGGCTTCAGCTATGGCTAAATACCATATAGAAATCATTGAGATTTCTAAAGAGGTTTTTGAAAAAATGGCACATAGAAGCACTTCAGACGGTATAATGGCCATTGCAAAGGCTAAATCTCATGAGCTAGAATCCTTGAATCTTAAGCGTAAAAATCCTCTTATTCTTGTGGCCGAGGCCCCAGAAAAACCTGGCAATATTGGAGCATTATTACGAACCGCTGATGCCGCAAATTTAGATGCCGTTATCATTGCTAACCCCAAATCAGATATTTATAATCCTAACATCATAAGATCTAGCGTAGGTGGTGTATTTACAAATGAAATAGGTCTAGCGACCACAACAGAAACTATTGCTTTTCTTGAGCGTTATAATTTTAATATATATTCGGCTATTTTGCAGGAATCTGAATCTTACCATCTGCAAAATTACACCCGTCCAACTGCCATTGTAGTTGGCACAGAATCAATAGGATTAAGTGAAGCTTGGCGCTCGGTGTCTACCCAAAATATCCATATTCCTATGAACGGGCAAATAGACTCTATGAATGTTTCTGTTGCAGCAGGAATTCTTATTTTTGAGGCTCAAAGACAACGTAAATACAAATAAGAAGTGACATCCCAGCATTTATTTTATATCATAATAGCCATAATTTGCATTAATTTTATAAAAGATAAAATTCTAAATGCACTTAATGCCCGTCAGTTTAAGAAAGACATACCCCAGACATTAAGCGATGTGTACGATTCAGCGGCTTACAATAAATCGCAACGTTACAAAAGAATTAATTATAGGTTTGGAATTTTAACATCAACCTTTTCTTTCATTCTCACTTTAGGTTTTCTAGTCCTTGATGGTTTTGAGTATGTAGATCGTATAGCAAGATCCTATAGTGACCATCCCATTATTATCGCCCTCATTTTTTTTGGTATTATTATGTTGGCCAGCGATATCATTACCACACCTTTTAGTTATTATAAAACCTTTGTTATTGAAGAAAAATTTGGCTTTAACAAGACCAGTAAAACAACATTTTTTAAAGATAAAATTAAGGGTCTAGTTTTAAGTGCCGTTTTAGGTGGACTTATTTTGGCAGTGATTATATGGTTTTATCAACTTACTAATGATCATTTTTGGCTTTATGCTTGGGCTATCGTTACGATTTTTACGGTATTTATGAATATGTTCTACTCTAAAATCATTGTACCACTTTTTAATAAGCAAAAACCATTGGAAGAAGGACCTTTAAGAGATAAAATAGAGGCCTACGCGAAATCTGTAGGATTCCATCTCGAAAAAATATTTGTCATCGACGGTTCTAAACGCAGTACAAAAGCCAATGCTTATTTTTCAGGATTTGGCTCAGAAAAACGAGTGACCCTCTACGATACATTGGTTGACGACTTGGATGATGAAGAGATTGTCGCTGTACTTGCGCACGAAGTAGGACACTATAAGCGTAATCATATTATATTTAATCTCATAGTATCTATCCTACTCACGGGTCTAACGCTTTATATTCTGTCTGTTTTTATATCTAATCCATTATTGTCTTATGCTATAGGAGTGTCTACTCATAGTTTCCATGCTGCCCTTATTGCATTTGGTTTATTGTACACCCCCATTTCTGAAATTACCGGTCTTATTATGAACTATATATCACGTCGATTTGAATATCAAGCCGACGCCTATGCCAAAGCAACCTACCAAGCGTCATCATTAATCTCATCGCTAAAGAAACTAACCAGAAATAGTTTAAGTAATCTTACACCACATCCTGCGTACGTGTTTTGGCATTATTCTCATCCTACCCTATTGCAGCGTGTTAAAAATTTAAAGTCTAACAATTAGCTTTTTATTTTAAACCATTCTACATTAGATTTATATTGATATATCAAGGGATTTTACTACATTAGTTCTTATGATAGAAGTAGATATAGAAAAAGAAAATGCCGCCATTGCCAAGGCCTACAAGCAGCTTCTTAAAGTAAGTTACCAAACGCTAACTAAAGAAGACAAAAAACTCATACGGCATGCTTTTGATATAGCGGTAGATGCGCATAAAGATCAACGTCGAAAATCTGGCGAAGCCTATATTTTTCATCCTATTGCTGTGGCCAAAATTGTTGCTCAAGAAATTGGTTTAGATGCCACCTCTATAGCTGCTGCCTTACTTCACGATGTGGTTGAAGACAATCCTAATTATACTATAGATGATATTGAAAGACTATTTGGTGAAACAGTCGCCAAAATTGTAGATGGTCTCACCAAAATTTCATCGCTCAAGAAAGATATGGATGTCTCTTTACAGGCCGAAAACTTTCGTAAAATGCTGCTTACCCTTAATGACGATGTCAGGGTTATCATCATAAAAATCGCGGATCGCTTACATAATATGCAAACTATGGATGCCATGCGCGATGATAAACAAGTAAAAATAGCCTCAGAAACGCTTTACATTTATGCACCGCTTGCACACCGCATTGGTCTTTACAATATTAAAACAGAACTCGAAGATCTTGGCTTAAAATACACCGAACCAGAAGTGTATGCAGATATTGCTAATAAAATGAAGGAAAGCAAAGAGGAACAAGACGCCTATATAAAAGCTTTCTCTAAAGTTATCGAAGACTCTCTTAATGAAGAAGGGTTAAATTACGAGATAAAAGGGAGGCCTAAATCTATTTTTAGTATTAGAAGAAAAATGGTAAAACAAGGGGTGTCTTTTGATGAGGTGTATGACAAGTTTGCCGTAAGAATTATCTACAAATCTGACTTAAAAAATGAAAAATTTCTCGCCTGGAAAATATATTCAATAGTTACAGATCATTTCACTCCAAATCCGATTCGTCTGCGCGACTGGATATCCTCACCTAAATCTACAGGTTATGAAGCCTTACATATAACTGTAGTTGGTCCAAAAGGACGATGGGTAGAAGTTCAGATAAGAAGTGAACGTATGAATGAAATAGCAGAAAAAGGCTATGCTGCTCACTACAAATACAAAAATGAAAATGAGAAGGAAGATAGTTTAGACTTATGGATTAACAGATTGCAGGAAGCCTTGGAAAATAATGAGGCCAATGCCGTTGACTTTGTAGAGCAATTTAAGCTCAACCTCTACTCTAAAGAGATATTCGTTTTTTCGCCCAAAGGCGATTTAAAATCATTACCAAAAGGAGCTACTCCTTTAGACTTTGCATTTAGCATTCATACAGAAGTTGGTATGAAAACCCGAGGGGCAAAAGTAAATGGTAAGCTTGTACCCTTGAGTCATGAGTTAAGAAGCGGTGACCGCATAGAGATACTTACATCAGAAAATGCGAAGCCTAACGCTAATTGGCTAGATTATGCCCATACCGCAAGAGCAAGAAGTAAAATTAAAACGGCACTTAATGCAGATACCAAGCGCATTGCAGAAGAGGGTAAAGAAATTTTAAGAAGGAAATTAAAGCAACTAAAAATTTCACTTAATGAAAAATCAGTTAATGAATTAGTGAACTATTTTAAGTTAAGCACCTCATTAGATTTGTTTTATCGTGTTGGTGTTGGTACTATAGATAATGCTAAACTAAAGTCATTTGCTAACTCAAGGAGTAATGCCTTCATGAGTTACATCAAAAACAAAATTAGAAAACCAGATACGCCTAAAGACATTGATAAGGAAGAGATCACCTCTAAATACGACATGCTCGTTTTTGGCAAAGAAGAGGAAAAACTTAACTACAGTCTAGCTAATTGTTGCAATCCCATCCCTGGCGATAAGGTGTTTGGATTCCTCACTATTAATGATGGCATAAAAGTTCATAAGAAAAATTGTCCCAACGCATTAAGCCTTCAATCTAATTATGCCTACAGAATTTTGCAAGCCAAATGGATAGATTCCTCTCAACAGACCTATACCTCTCAAGTGGTACTTTCTGGTATAGATAATATCGGTTTGGTCAATGACATTACCAAACTCATATCTCAGTCTATGCATGTGAATATGAAAAGTATAAATTTTGAAAGTGACGACGGTATCTTCTCTGGTAAAATTACTGTAGAAGTTAAAAATAAAAATATGCTTAAAAAACTTATGGATAATCTCAAAAAAATTAATGGTATAGACAAAGTAAGAAGAGTTTAATTTTGTGTAAATTTGTGCTTAAATTATGAAAACAACCACCAGCGAAAGTAACCAAGAAATTGTTAAGCGCGTCTTTACAGAATACTTAGAAGAAAAAGGCCACCGCAAAACACCTGAACGCTATGCTATTCTTCAAGAGATTTATGATAGTGAAGAACATTTTGATATAGAATCGCTCTACATTAAAATGAAAAATAAAAATTATCGTGTAAGCAGAGCTACGCTGTACAATACCATCGAGTTACTTTTAGAGTGTGGTTTGGTGCGCAAGCACCAATTTGGACAAAGTCAAGCACACTATGAAAAATCGTATTTCGATAAGCAACACGATCATGTTATTTTAACGGATACCGGCGAGGTTATTGAGTTTTGCGACCCGCGTATTCAATCCATTAAAAAGACTATAGAAGAGGTTTTTGACATAGAAATAAACAATCATTCACTATATTTTTACGGTAAACGTAAAACTCAAGACTAACTTATTTATCGCATGGCAGTAGATTTACTACTAGGTTTACAATGGGGAGACGAAGGCAAAGGAAAAATTGTAGACGTATTCACTAAAAAATATGATATCATTGCTCGTTTTCAAGGCGGTCCTAATGCTGGGCATACCTTAGTGTTTAACGGTAAAAAACACGTTTTGCATACGATTCCTTCTGGTATCTTTCATGACAATACCATCAATTTAGTTGGTAATGGTGTTGTAATTGATCCTGTAATTTTTAAGAAAGAGTTAGATAAACTTACCGAGCAAAATGTAGATTATTTGCGTTCGCTATATATCTCACGAAAAGCACATATTATATTGCCTACCCACCGCTTATTAGATGCCGCAAGTGAGGCCTCAAAAGGCAAAGCTAAAATTGGTTCTACCTTAAAAGGCATTGGTCCAACTTACATGGATAAAACAGGCAGAAATGGCATTAGGGTTGGTGACATTGAATTATCAGACTGGAAAACCAAATACAGAGCTTTAGCCGATAAGCACGAAGCAATGATCGATTTTTACAATGTAGATATCCAGTACAATTTAAAAGAACTTGAGACCGAATTTTTCACGGCTATTGACACCTTAAAATCATTGAAATTTATTGATTCTGAGGAATTTGTACATCAAGCACAAACCGATAATAAATCTATTCTTGCAGAGGGAGCGCAAGGGTCTTTATTAGATATTGACTTTGGTACCTATCCTTTTGTTACTTCATCTAATACAACAGCTGCTGGTGCCTGTACTGGTTTAGGTGTTGCCCCAAATAAGATTGGTGATGTTTTTGGCATCTTTAAAGCTTATACTACTCGTGTAGGTTCTGGTCCTTTTCCTACAGAATTATTCGACGAAAATGGTGCGCGTATGGCTAGTGTTGGTCATGAATTTGGTGCCACCACAGGCAGACCAAGACGTTGTGGCTGGCTAGATTTAGTTGCTCTTAGGTACGCCTGCCAGATTAATGGAGTAACGCAATTAATAATGATGAAAGGTGATGTGCTTTCTGGTTTTGAATCCTTAAAAGTTTGTACTGCTTACGATTATAAAGGCGAAGTTATTACTCACTTGCCTTATAATATAGAGCCTGAAAATGTAACACCAATTTATACGAAAGTTAAAGGCTGGTCTGAAGATTTAACCGGTCTGACCGAAGCATCGCAACTTCCAAAAGCCTTCAACGATTACATTTCGTATTTAGAAAAAGAATTGAATCTTCCTATTACTATAGTATCGGTTGGTCCAGATCGTAAACAAACCATTATGGTCAAGTAACTCTACATGTTAAATAAACTGTTAACTTGTAATAATTAGAATACTTTAAAAGTTATTAGTAGAAACCATGATATCGTGAACAGCATAAAGATCATTCTAGTTTTTGTTACTATCGTATGTGGAATTACGCTGAACGCACAGGAGAATGAGCTAATTACCATAAAATATGCCGGTACGGGATATGCTGATCCTACCATTGCTAAAAACACTAAGATTTTCTTAAGAGACGAATCTCAACAAGTGCATTTTATGCATAAAGGGGTAGAAATGTGGTGCGACAAAGCTATCTTATACGAAGATCAAGATTTTATAGAAGCCTTTAGCAATGTTAGGATGAAACAAGGCGACTCTATAAACATGGTGGCCAAATATGTAGAGTATAGCGGAAAAACGCAACTGGCTATGGCCAGCGGAAATGTGGTATTAACAGAACCTCAATCTGTTTTAACCACAGATACATTGTATTTTGACCGTGTAAAGCAACAGGCCTACTATCAAAGTAAAGGTCGTGTGGTTAGAGATACTTCAGGCACAATAACAAGTCAAATTGGTCGCTATTACATGAATAGCCGAAAGTATCAATTTATTAAAAATGTCGTTTTAGTCAACCCAGAGTATACTTTAAATACCGAACGCTTAGATTTTTTTACAGATAACGGTCATGCTTATTTATTTGGACCTTCCACTATTGTAGGAGATAATAGTACAATATATTGCGAACGGGGTTTTTACAACACTAACAACGATACAGGGTACTTTCAGCGCCAAGCCAGAATTGATTATGATAGTAGAACCGTAAAAGGAGATAGCATTTATTTTAATCGTAATACGAGTTTTGCTTCGGCAACAAATCACATCACAGTTACAGATACCATTAATAACAGCATAGTTAAAGGACATTATGCTGAAGTCTTTAGAGCAAAAGACTCGGTATTTATAACAAAGAGGGCTTTAGCCATTACAGTACAGGAAAATGATTCTTTATATGTACATGCAGACACTCTTATGCTTACGGGACCAGAAGATGCAAGAATTACAAGGGCATTTTATGATGTACGCCTATATAAAAGCGATCTGGCTGGTAAGGCCGATTCTATTCACGTAAACCATAAAACAGGATTAACTCAACTTATAAATCTGGATAAATTTAGGTCTAAAGATGTGTTTGCCACCAAGAGAAAACCTATTCTTTGGAACATGGGCAATCAAATGTCTGGTGATACCATACATTTAATTTCCAATAAAATTACTGAGCAGTTAGATACCCTTAAGGTATTTAATAATGCCTTCTTGATTAGCCAAGATAGCCTTAGTGAAAATGGCTATAACCAAATTAAAGGACAGCGACTTATAGGGCTGTTTCGAGATAATGAACTTTACAATGTTGACATTATAAAAAATGCTGAAGTCATCTATTATTCTAGAAATTCTGAAAACGAACTGGTAGGCATAAATAAATCGAAATCGGGCAAGATTAATATGAAAATTGAAGATTCTGCCATTAGAGAAATACGATTGATACAGCAAATAGACGGTGAACTATTTCCAGAATCTATGTTTCCTAAGAGTGGACGACGTTTAAGGGGTTTTGATTGGCGAGGCGATGAAAAACTTAATTCGGTTGAAGATTTATTTAAAGATGATCCTCCGTTAATTTTACCAGTCATAAAGGGTTTAAAAGCATATGTACCGCCTGAAAATTTTGTAGATGATCGCATGCTAGAACGCGTAAAAACCGCTGGTGAAGATGCAGCTTCTAGCAACAAGGCTGCTCAAAGTTTACCAAAGCCTTTGCCTGTAGTGCCCTTAAAAAACAAATCTAAGTACAATACTGAATCATCAGAAAATAAGGCTGATAAAACAGACCAATAATGCTGAATGATTTTTTAAAATATCAAGCCCAGACTACACCACATCCGTTAGCTTTAGAAATTAGTCATGCCAAGGGTAGTTACATTTATGATACTAAAGGCAAAGCATACTTAGACTTTGTAGCGGGAGTTTCTGCCTGTCCTCTTGGCCACTGCCACCCTGAAGTAGTAGAAGCCATAAAACGACAAGCGGATACATATTTGCACGTTATGGTTTATGGCGAATACATTCAGCGCCCTGCCCTAGAACTCACCAAATTGTTAGCTGAGCACTTGCCCGACCCGTTAGAAACCACATACCTCGTAAATTCGGGTACAGAGGCCGTAGAAGGGAGTATTAAATTAGCCAGACGATTTACAGGACGAACTGAAATTATTGCAGCAAAAAATGCTTATCACGGTAACACCATGGGAGCTTTGAGCCTTATGGATTATGAGGAACGAAAAACACCATTTTTACCATTAATTCCAGATATTAAGCATGTGAGTTTTAATTGTGAAGTCTGCCTCGATCAAATAACAGAAAAGACAGCTGCTATTATTTTAGAGACCATTCAAGGTGGAGCTGGTTTTATAGAACCCACCAATGGGTATTTAGAAAAGGTGAAGGCCAGATGCTGCGAGGTAGGTGCCTTACTTATTTTAGACGAAATACAACCAGGAATTGGCCGTACCGGTCAGCTATTTGGTTTTCAAAATTATAATTGTGTTCCAGATATTGTAGTTACAGGTAAAGCATTGGGTGGTGGCCTACCTATCGGTGCGTTTACAGCATCTAAAGACATCATGCAAAGCTTAAGTAATAAACCTAAACTAGGTCACATTACTACATTTGGCGGTCATCCGCTAATCGCTGCTTCGGCCTTAGCCACCTTAAAAGTCATAACAGAATCCTCTCTAATGCAAGAATGTGTTGAAAAAGAAAAAATTATTAGGCAACATTTGAAGCATCCACTCATAAAAACGATAAGAGGCAAAGGTTTAATGTTAGCGGTTATAACCGAGAGCCCAGAAATTGCCAACCAATTGGTTATTAGAGGGCAACAAGAAGGCCTCATATTATTTTGGTTGCTATTTGAACCTCATGCCATAAGAATTACACCACCACTCACCATTACTGAGCAAGAGCTTATTAAAGGATGTCATATTATTATAACTATTTTAAATGAGCTCATTCCCAAGACATAAAAATTATTAAAAAGGTCTGTTAATTAATTTGTTAAAAACAATCTCTTAAAATTCACTATTAATCTAGAGATACTACTAATTTAGTTCAGAGAAATTACATTTGCTTATGCTATATAGTCAAGAAGACGATAATCTTTCCCTCACAAAATTCGAATCGATGTTAAAGACTAACGACATATTGTTTTTCGATTCTAATGAATTTGAAAATATTATACATCACTACCTCGACCATGGCAAAATTGCTTTAGCAAAACGAGCAATTAAATTAGGCTTAGAACAGCACCCGTCTTCAATTAACTTAAGACTATTTAAAGTAGAAATACTTGTTGTGGAACAAAAATATGAGGAAGCACATCATATTTTAGAGTTTTTACATCAGTTAGAACCACAAAACGAGGAAATTTATATTCAAAAGGCGAATGTTTTATCTAGGCAAGACAAGCATTTAGAGGCTATTAAAATTTTGCTTAGAGCCATTGATATGTCTACTGCTTTAGAAGCTGACTCAGATTTATTTGCTTTAGTTGGTATGGAATATTTATTTCTAGACGAGCATGAAAAAGCCTTGGTCTATTTTAAAAAATGTTTAGAGTACGATACTTCAGATTATTCAGCTTTACATAATGTTATGTACTGTTATGATTTTTTAGAAATGCACGATGAAGCGATATCTTATCTCAACGACTTTTTGGACCATCACCCGTATTGCGAATTGGCTTGGCACGAACTAGGTAAACAATATATGTCTAAAAATGAGTTCAAAAAAGCCAATGCTGCTTTTGAATTTGCTATTTTTTCAGACGATACGTTTATCGGTGCCTATATAGAAAAAGGTAAAGTGCTTGAAAAGCTAAAGAAATATGAAGAAGCTATTGAAAATTACAAAGTAACTTTAGCCTTAGATGATCCCACGTCTTTTGCTTTATTGCGGATTGGTAAATGTTATATTAAACTTGGTGAAGACCAATTAGCAATTCAATTCCTTAAAAAAACAATTAACGAAGATCCTCTATTAGATAAAGGCTGGTTGGCTATTACGAAGTTTTATTTAAACCGAAAAAACTATCAAAAGGCGCTGTATTATATCAATAAAGCATTAAATATAGATATTGATAATGTGAAATACTGGAAATTGTATGCCATTATTAATAAACGCCTTAATTTCTTTGAAGAGGCTGAACGTGGTTTTAAGCGCACCTTAGAACTTGGAAATTACGAACTAAATACTTGGTTAGAGCGTGGCGATATACTTACCACATTAGGTGAATATGAAGCTGCCATATTTAATTTACTACAAGCCCTTGAATTCTATCCGGACAATGCTGAAATTAATTTTAGGTTAGCCGGCCTTCACTTCAATCTAAATGAAATTGATAAAGGTAGATTTCATCTCAACAATGCGATGAGATCACAACCTGAATTTTCTTTTATTCTCAATGAGCTTTTTCCTAACCTAGAAAGCCATGCCGTGGTAAGGCGTATTATTTCAAAATCGGAGAATACTTCCAACTAAAAATAATTAACTTAGCGCCTCTTATATAAAATTCATGAAGAGAGGCTTTTTTCAATATATTTTTGTGCTTTTAAAGGGTATGGCCATGGGGGCAGCCGATGTGGTGCCCGGAGTTTCTGGAGGGACAATCGCTTTTATTTCTGGTATTTATGAAGAACTCATTGAAAGTATTGATAAAATAAATTTAGATGTGCTTAAAATTATTAAGAGCGACGGTTTTAAGACGGCTTGGAACTATATTAATGGTACGTTCCTAGTAACTTTATTTTTAGGCATAGGTTTAAGTATTTTATCCTTAGCCAAACTAATAAAATGGTTGTTGCACCATAAACCCATTTTATTGTGGTCTTTCTTTTTTGGTTTAGTGTTGGCAAGCATTCTATATATTGCAAAACAAATAAAACCATGGAATGTTAAGCGTATCTTGGCCATTATTATTTTCGCCATAATTTCTTATTACATCACCTTAGCAGAACCATTTGCATCGCCAGACAGTCCGGCTTATTTACTTTTTTGCGGTTTTATCGCCATAATTGCGATGATACTTCCTGGTGTTTCTGGCGCTTTTATCTTATTAATTCTTGGTGCTTACCAAACTGCAATAGATACTATTAATAACTTAAGAGAAGGATTGCTTACCACGAATATGGAGTTATTTAAAACGGCATTTATAAACTTTCTGTGTTTAGCTGTAGGCGCTATTATAGGTTTAAAGGTTTTTTCTAAGGCGCTCAACTACATGTTTAAGCATCAAAAAAATTTAACGCTTGCCATTCTTACTGGTTTTATGATCGGATCTTTAAATAAAATTTGGCCGTGGAAAGAAATTCTTAAGACCCGAATAAATTCTGAAGGCGAAACTGTAACCTTACTCGATCAAAGTATCTTACCCCACCAATATGAAGGTGATGCCCAAATTGGCCTTGCTCTTGTATTTATAGTTATTGGGTTTATTAGTATATTAATACTAGAGCGTCTTGGAAAAGGTAAAAACAGTATCTAAATGCAAAGCACCAGAACATTTAAAGATCGTTTTTTCTTGGTCATAAAGGGATTGGCAATGGGCGCAGCCAATAAAGTTCCCGGTGTCTCTGGCGGTGTAGTGGCCTTTGTTGCAGGTTTTTATGAGGAATTTATTTATTCTTTACAACGGGTAAATAAAACAGCACTTAAATTACTCATCAACGGTAGATTTAAGAGTTTCATAGCTTACATTAATGGTAAGTTTTTAGGGCTGTTATTCTTAGGAATGATTGTGAGTTATTTCAGTGTTTCTAAACTATTAGACTACCTGATATTTCAGTATGAACTCTACGTGTGGAGTACCTTTTTCGGAATGATTTTAGGATCTATATACTACATACGCAAAGATTTTAGTGACTGGAATACCAAAACGGTTATTGCACTAATAGCCGGAATTTCTGTTGGTGTGAGTATAAGTTTTCTTGACCCTGCCACAGAAAATGATAATCTCTTATTTGTGTTCTTATGTGGCATGATAAGTGTATCTGGCATGACATTACCTGGATTTTCGGGTTCTTTTATTCTTATCTTATTAGGTAATTACGTCTTACTTTTAGTAGATTCTGTCAACGCACTGTATGATACCATGTTCGATATTCTAAGTGGAGATTTTAGCTTTACTGAAAATGCTTACAGAATAAAAATGTTAAAGGTACTTGCCGTTTTTACTATAGGATCTGTGACGGGGCTGGTCACTTTTTCGCACGTACTTAATTACATCCTCAAACATTATAAAAATATCACCCTAGCTACAATTGTAGGTTTTATTATCGGCTCATTGGGTGTGGTTTGGCCTTGGAAAGAGACCATTTATAAAACTGCCTCAGACGGCTCTTTTTATTTGGATAGCGCCGGCAAGAAAATTATTACAAATTACGAACGGTATATGCCCAATATGACCACAGAAACTTACATAGCTGTTTTGTATATTATAGTAGGAATATTAATTGTTTTAGCATTAGAATGGTATGGACAGCGCACCCGGCAACTTAAGTCTTAAATTTGGTTTAATTGGTAGACATATTGACTACTCATTTTCAAGATCATATTTTACTGAAAAATTTAAAAGTGAAGGTCTTTCTCATAGCTATGTAAATTTTGATATCGCCGACCTTACTAAATTTAAAGCTATTATTAAATATACACCACATTTAAAAGGATTAAATGTTACCATTCCTTATAAGGAGCAAATTATACCCTTACTCGATGCATTAGATACTGCAGCACAAGAAATAGGCGCTGTAAATACTATTAAAATAGGTGCTGATAATGCCTTAAAAGGCTTTAATACAGATTATATAGGTTTTAAAAATTCATTAAAACCTTATCTAAATAAGCACCATGATAGAGCATTAATTTTAGGTACTGGCGGGGCCTCTAAAGCTGTGGCTTATAGCTTAAAACAATTAGATATCGCTTTTAGTTTTGCTTCTCGCCAGCCTAAACATCATTTGGACTATAACTATCATGACTTAAATGAAACCATTATTACCAACCATACTATCATCATTAATTGCACACCTTTAGGTACATTTCCTCGTATTGAAGAATGCCCTGACATACCGTATGAATTCATAAATAATAAACATTTACTTTATGATCTCATTTATAATCCTAAGGAAACAAAATTTTTAATGTATGGCAAAAGCCATGGAGCCAACACCATAAATGGTTTAAATATGCTAAAATTACAAGCCGAAGCAGCGTGGGATATTTGGAATACGCCCAACTCATTCTAAATTATATACAGGCTTTGCAGTTACAAGTGATGTCACTATCTTTAACGTCCTTTAAATTTCATAGCAATGGCTAAGCAAGACAACCTGCACAACGCAGACGGAATACAAGACGAATCTTCTAAAAACACTCAGAAATCTACGGAACAGGTAGATAATGAAGACACTTCCAAAACTGTTGAAGAACCAACCGAAGGCTCAAATCAAGACGATAAGACACATACTAATGAGACCATTAATGGAGAGGAACAAAACCACGTTTCTGAAATAGATGAGGCTAACGCCGAAGATGCAGAGGACGACAGCAATGCAGAACGACACCAGCTTCAAGACAAGGATTATCATGCTATGTCTATGGAAGATCTTGTAAAAGAATTAGCCTATCTCTTGAAAAACCATAAAATTCAGACCATCTCTAAACAGGTCAATACCATAAAATCTGAATTTAACACCAAGTTTTCAGAATTATTAGATGAAAAAAAAGAGGCTTTTTTAAGTGAAGGTGGAAATGAAATAGACTTCTACTATTCTAACGCTACAAAAAAGGAATTTAATACCCTATATAAGGAATATAAAAAATCCATTAGTGCGTATTATGATAACAGAGCTCAACAACTTAAGCAGAATTTAGAAAATAGACTCAGTATTATTGAAGAGATTAAAAATCTCATCAATGTTGAAGAGAATATAAATACTACATATAAGCATTTTAAAGATTTACAAGAAAAGTGGCGAAATGCGGGTCCTATTCCTCGTGAAAAATATAATAATACCTGGAACACCTATCACCATCACGTAGAAATTTTTTATGATTTCTTGCATCTTAACAACGATTTGCGTGATATGGATTTTAAGCATAATTATGAACAAAAGCTAAAACTCATTGAACAAGCTGAAGCCTTAGCCAAAGAAGAAAACGTCAACAAGGCGTTTAGAGATCTGCAAGTTTTACATAAAATCTGGAAAGAGGATCTTGGTCCTGTAGCTAAGGAGCATCGCGAGGCTATTTGGGAACGTTTCAGTCAGGCGACTAAAACCATACACGACAAACGACAGGCGTATTATGCTGATTTAGAAAAAGCTTATGAAAAGAATCTAGAACGCAAAGAAAACATCATAGCCGATATTGAAACAATTGCTAATCAAGATATTAAGAGTCATAACGCTTGGCAGAAAAAAATTAAAGAGATAGAGCAATTAAGAGAAGCTTTTTTTAATGCTGGTAAAGTACCTATAAATGTTAATGAAGCGACTTGGGCTAAATTTAAAAACGCGGTAAGGACATTTAACCGCAATAAAAATGCTTTTTATAAATCGCTTAAAAAGACACAATACGAAAACTTAGAACAAAAGAAGGCTCTTATAAAAATAGCCGAAGACAACAAAGACAGTGAAGATTTTGAGTCGGTAACGCCGCTAATGAAAAAAATTCAAAGCGATTGGAAAAAAATTGGTCATGTTCCGCGAAAGGACAGCGATAAAATATGGAAGCAATTTAAAAATGCATGCAATCATTATTTCGACCGTCTTCATGCCGAAAGAAAAGCAGAGAATAAAGAACTTTATGAGGCTTTTGAGAAAAAATCAGAATTATTAAGCGATCTGAACGAACTTAAATTTAGTGATGATACCAAAGCCAATGTCGCTCTTCTAAAGTCAAAAATTGAAGAATTTAAAGCTATTGGTCACGTACCACATAATAAAAGATATATTGATGGTAAATTTTATAAAGCTGTTGATAAAGCCTTTAACCAATTAAATATGGAAAAAGATCAGCTTGAAATGGTAAAATTTGAGAGTAAACTTGAAGGTCTTGCCAATGCTGATAACGATGACCGCCTTTTAGATAACGAACAACATTTTATTAAAAAACGTATATCTGAAGTTAAAAGTGAAATTACGCAATTTGAGAATAATCTTCAGTTTTTCTCTAACGTAGATTCCTCAAATCCTTTAGTTAAAGATGTGCACAAAAAAATAAATAAGAAAAAGAAAGAATTAGAAGTTTGGAAACAAAAGTTAAGCAAGCTAAAATCTATGTATAACTAGCGTATAAACATGAACTTTTAAGTTAGAGTTGTTTTGCTTCTTCCCAATAAACATCCATCTCTGCTAAAGACATGTCATGCAATGATTTATTCATGGCTTTTGCTTTAGCTTCGAGGTATTGAAAGCGCTTCATGAATTTTTTATTGGTTCGCTCTAGTGCATTTTCAGGATTTATTTTCAAAAACCGCGCATAATTAATTAATGAAAATAGGACATCACCAAACTCCGCCTCTATATGTTCTTTATGGTTATTTTTAATCTCAGAATTAAGTTCGGACAACTCCTCCTCCACTTTTTTAAACACCTGCTCTGGGGCTTCCCAGTCAAAGCCCACACCAGCAACCTTATCTTGAATACGATTAGCCTTTACCATAGCCGGTAAACTTTTAGGAACACCTGCTAAAACGCTTTTATTACCACCTTTTAGCTTCAATTGTTCCCAATTGCGTTTTACATCCTCTTCGCTAGTGACCTTTACATCACCATAAATATGTGGATGGCGCTCAATGAGCTTATCACAGATGCCATTACACACATCTGCAATATCAAAACTATTCTTTTCGCTTCCTATTTTAGAGTAAAATACAATATGTAAAAGCACATCGCCCAGCTCTTTCTTAACCTCATCTAAATCTTGGTCCAAAATAGCGTCACCTAGCTCGTAGACTTCTTCAATAGTAAGATGCCTCAAAGATTCCATGGTCTGTTTTTTATCCCATGGGCATTGTTCCCGCAATTCATCCATGATGATGAGCAGACGTTCAAAGGCTTTTAACTGTTCTTGCTTTTGAGACATATCTTACTCTTCTTCTGAAGTATTTGTTTCAGAATCATTATCTAGGTCATCTAAGAGTTGATGCTTGTGAAGTAGATTATACCATTGTATCACTTTTTTTATGTCTGAAGCGTACACACGATCCTCGTCGTAATCTGGCAGGACCTCAAAAAAGTACTCCTCTAGTTTTAATTTTTCGGCTTTATGACTTATAGCAGTCGGTTTTCCGTTTTCTTTCGCTTTAATTTTTTTAAATACCTCTGGCAAAGGCAATTCCTCTGTTAAGGTATAAATAGCTATTTCGCTTAAGATGCTAATATTACTATGTGCACCAACAGTAATACGTTTGCGGTCTAGAAGCGATTCTACAACCGCTCCAGTTCGTGTTTGTGTAATTATTTTATAGAGCCCTGGTTTACCGGAAATTGATAATATTTTTTCTAATCCCATAATTAATATTGTTAACGTTTTTTATTCATCTCTGGAAAACGCATTTTGTAATCTATTTTTATTTTTCCTTTTGAAATATTTTTAAGTTTACTCTTTATGAGTCGTTTTTTAAACGATGAAATTTTATCTGTAAACAAGACGCCTTCAATATGATCGTATTCGTGTTGTATCACTCGCGCTATTAGACCTTCGAAGACTTCTGTATGTTGGTTAAAAGATTCATCTTGGTAGGTCATCGTAATCTTTGGTTGCCTGTAAACATCTTCTCTTACATCGGGTATACTTAAACAACCTTCACTAAAAGCCCACTCATCACCTTCTTCTTCTAAAATTTCTGCATTTATAAACGTTCTTTTAAAGTCTTTTAATTCCTCTTGTTCAACCTCAGAAAAGGCATCGTCTTCTGCAAACGGTGAGGTATCCACTAAAAATAAACGAATAGGTAAGCCTACTTGAGGGGCCGCCAACCCAACACCATAAGCACCATACATCGTTTCGTACATATTGTTTATGAGTTCATCTAGTTTTGGATAGTCCTTAGAAATAGGCTTTGCTTTTTTCTTTAAAACAGGATCACCATACGCCACAATAGGAAGAATCATACGTCTTATTTATTATTTTAAGATTGCAAAAATATCAAAAAAAGAAAACTTATGAGCACAGTAATAGCTTTATATGCTAAGATCCTCTTACACCTTTAGTGTCACAACTGTTGTAAATAACTTTGTAGGATAAGGGTAGCACTTATTTGATCTACCAAGGCTTTATTCTTTCGTTGTTTTTTCTTTAAACCGCTATCTACCATGGTTTGAAATGCCATTTTAGAAGTAAATCGCTCATCTATACGTACTACAGGTTTATCTGGAAATTGAGATTGCAACTGTTTTAAAAACTTTTGAATATGGACTTCACTTTCAGAAGCCGTATTATCCATTTGCTTTGGCAAACCGATAATGATCTTCTCTACATTTTCTTTTTTAAAATAATCTCTTAAAAACGACAGTACCTCCTTTGTTGCTACCGTAGTAAGTCCAGACGCAATAATTTGCAATTCGTCTGTAACTGCAATCCCCGTTCGTTTTAAGCCGTAATCTATTGCTAAAAGTCTTGCCATATCCATTGCAAATATAAACGAAAAAGCGCACCTATATAGTTGCGCTTCATTTTAGATTAATAGCAAAAGCGTTCATGATTGTATTCCCTCAAACTATCCGTGTAGCACACTACTTTTTTGACCTATCTCACGAGTTGAAGTCACATAGTCGGTAAAAAAATTTTAGTAATCTTTTTATTAATTATCTTTGACCCTCTAATCTTTAAAATAGGATATGAAACAACTACAAAATGTCATAGAAAACGCTTGGGATGATAGAAGCCTATTAAAAAATAATGTGACTATTGAAGCCATAAGAAGTGTCATAGATTTAATTGACCAAGGATCGCTAAGAGTGGCAGAACCTACCGCCGATGGTTGGCAAGTAAATGAGTGGGTTAAAAAAGCAGTTGTGCTCTACTTCCCTATTCAAAAGATGGAGACCATTGAGGTTGGTGCTTTTGAATTTCACGATAAAATACCATTAAAAAAAGGATACAAAGAGAAAGGCATTCGGGTTGTTCCGCACGCTGTTGCCAGACACGGTGCCTATATTTCTAAAGGTGTGATTATGATGCCGAGTTACATCAATATTGGCGCTTATGTAGATGAAGGTACTATGGTAGATACTTGGGCAACTGTTGGCAGTTGTGCCCAGATTGGTAAAAATGTGCATTTATCTGGTGGTGTTGGTATTGGTGGTGTTTTAGAACCTTTACAAGCCGCACCCGTTGTTATTGAAGATAATGCATTTATAGGCTCAAGATGTATTGTAGTTGAAGGTGTGCGCGTTGAGAAAGAAGCCGTTTTAGGAGCTAATGTAGTCCTTACAGGTTCTACCAAAATTATCGATGTTACTGGTAAAGATCCTATTGAAACCAAAGGTGTTGTTCCTGCACGTTCAGTGGTGATTCCTGGCAGTTATACTAAATCCTTTCCGGCAGGAGATTACAACGTACCATGCGCACTCATTATAGGCAAAAGAAAAGAAAGCACCAATAAAAAAACTTCCTTAAACGATGCTCTACGTGAGTACGATGTAATGATCTAAGGTATGGTAAATGGCTTTCAACGAATAAAACGAAAATTACTAAGGAACCGTCTTGTACTTTTACGTCAATTCAACTTCGTATCTGCAGAGGTTTATGTTAAATATCTTTATCATTACTACACCGGAAAAACATTAGATTTATCAGACCCTAAGGAGTTTAATGAAAAAATACAGTGGTATAAGGTACGTTATCATCCAAAAATACTAAATCAATTAGTCGATAAGTACGATGTTAGGTCTTTCGTAGCTGATAGAATTGGTGAGCAATACCTCAATGATATGTATGGTGTATACAACACCCCAGAAGATATACCTTTTGATGAGCTCCCTAACAAATATGTCATCAAAACTACTAATGCCAGCAGCTACAATCTTATTGTTTCAAATAATGAAACTCTTAATAAAACGAAAACGCGCCAGAAGCTCAAAAAGTGGTTAAAAAAGGCTAGTCGTTACTATTTAAGAAGCCGAGAATGGCCCTACAAAGATGTTGCCCCAAGATTGATAATTGAAAAATTTCTAAAAGATAAAGATCAGCAATCATTAGTAGATTACAAGTTTTACTGTTTTAATGGTGAAGCCAAATTTGTTGAAATACATATAGACAGAGCCAAAAATCATCGGCGGAGTTTTTATGATTTTAATTTAAATAAATTAGAGTTTAGATATGTGCCTGAAGAACAAAGCATAACTCGACCCATAAAAAAACCAGATAATTTTCTTGAAATGAAAAACTTATCTGAAAAATTATCTCAAAACTTTCCTTTCGTTAGGGTAGACTTTTATTCTATTAACGGAAAGTCTATTTTTGGTGAAATGACCTTCTTTCCCTCAGGGGGAAGAAAGGACTTCATTCCAGAAAAATACAATAGAATTATTGGTAATTACTTTAAACTTCCACAACCCCCAAATGGTAAACAAATAATTACAGAAATTGATAAAGGCCTCTAACCGGTTTTTAGCGCTTTATAAATTATGATGACGAACAGTTCTAACTATGATAACAAACACCCTATAGATGCCGTAATACCATGGGTAGACGGTAACGATTCCCAGCATTACGCTAAAATGTTGCCGTATTTAGAGGATAAGAATCAACTAAAATCTGAAAATTTTAGAACACGTTTCGATCATGTTAATGAGATTAAGTTTGCCATAGATTCAATACTAAAATTTGCTCCTTTTATTAGGACGATATATTTAGTTACAGACAACCAGATCCCTGATTTTTTAAAAACGTATGATGATGCCTCCCCTTATGACAAAGTTAAACTTATAGACCATAAGGTAATTTTCGCTGGTTACGAGGAATACTTGCCTACCTTTAATAATAGGCCCATAGACACCTGTTTGCATCGCATACCAGAATTGGCAGAACATTTTATTTACCTCAATGACGACGTTTTTATAATTAATAAGGTGCGCCCTGAGGATTTTTTTAAAAACGGATATCCGGTTTTAAGAGGTAAATGGACCACATTTGAAGAAGATAAATTCAAAACCAAATTCAAGAAACCTAAGGTTGGCCATAAAACAGCTCAGCAATTAGCAGCAAAAAAATTAGGCTTTAAAAATTATTACAGATTTAGGCATACACCTCATCCGTTGCGCAAATCTACTTTTGAGACGTATTTTAAAAATAACGAAGATGCCTTTATTGAAAATATACGCCATAAATTTAGAAACGCTAATCAGTTTACACCACAAGGTCTCGCCAACCACATTGAAATAAAAAATAACACCTGTTTTCTTAAAAATAATCTGCAACTCTTGTACATTAGATCCTACAAGAAGCCTTTACTTTGGTACAAGTTTAAACTTCAAGTAAAGAGCAAGAGTAAATTATTTTTAGGGCTTCAAAGTTTAGACAAATGTCCAGAACCTACTTTAAGATGCATACTTAATTGGCTAGAGCATCGCATGGCCTAAGGTGATTATTCTGATGTCTTTTTAAATCGTTGCAACCCCTTTTTTGGCGTTTAGTCGTTATTAAAATCATAAAGCCTATAATCCTTTACTACTAATAAACTATAGCTTTTATTATTGACGTTTGGGCTGTTTAATGTGGCTGAGCCGCTTTTTTTATACCGTATGCGGTCCACGTCTTTTTTTCGGACTTGGTTGTTGCTCTAATCGCTAAATTACGATCAATGGAAGTTTTTGTTTTATAGCCGCGTGGATGATCTAAATGTACGCATACAGCGCTATATCTAATTTGCTTAGACTTTATGCCCAAATTAAACAAACGCTCCCCCAACTCTCTATCCTGACCACCATATTGCATACGTTCGTCAAAACCATTTATTGCTAAAATATCTTTCTTCCACCCAGAGGCATTATGACCATTCCAACTGGCATTGGTTGGTGTAATTGTATTGAGAAATTTCTGCTTAAATCCTTTAGCCGTGAGTTTATTATTTTTAAAAGAAGATTTAAGGCCTTTGGTTTTTAACCAATTGATGTCGAAACAATTCTGTTTAAAAATATCGTGTTTGCTAATGGCTTTAGAAATAGACATTGGTAACATAAAATAACCCCCAGATAAAAAATATCCTTTTTCTCTTTTATTGAGATGAACGCTAACAAAATCTTCTCTGGCTAAGCAATCTCCGTCACTCATAAGAATATAATCAGCTTGGCTAGCCATGATGGCTTTGTTAAGTATTTGTGATTTTTGAAATCCATTATCCTCATGCCAAACATGAATAATAGGAAAATCCACCAGAGCTGTCATTTTTTCAATCAACTGAGCTGTGGGCGATTTGGAACCGTCGTCAGCGATTACCATTTCAAAACTCTTGCAGTTTTGAGCCTGGTAACTCCAAATAACTTTTTCTAACCAATCTTCGGAATTATAAGTACTAATAATGACAGAAATATCTGGCTTACTCATATTGAAGAATTTATACCATTTTTGGTGGCAATAACCTTATTTGCTTTAGTAGCTTCTCTTATTTTCATGTTGTTCATAAAAGCAGTATCATTTTTATACGGTCTTTCATGATGCAAATGTACACAAATCAAACTGTACCTAGCCTGAATGGGCTTTACACCAAGATTTATAAGACGCTCACCTATTTCTCTATCTTCGCCACCGTACTGCATCCGCTCGTCAAAACCATTAACCCTAAGAATGTCTTTTTTCCAAGCAGAAACATTCATTCCGTCGAATGTGGCTTTAGTTGGGGTAAAGGTATTTAGCAACCATTCCTTTTTACCTTTAGATGTTAATTTATTGATTTTAAAACTTTTTTTTAAACCTTTTTGAAGCAACCAACTGGCGCTAAAACAATTCTGCTGCACAATATCCTCTTTAGTAATAGCTTCTGAAATGTTTTTAGGCAACTTAAAATAACCTCCTGATAAAAAGCTATTTCTTCGTTGCATTTGCAAATGTTTCCCAACAAAATCCTTTCTAGGAATGCAGTCGCCATCCGTAAATATGAGATAATGGGCTTGGGTTTTCAGTATGGCTTTATTTAATATTTTAGTCTTTCTGAAACCTTTATCCTCTTGCCAAAGATAATTTAGCCTTAATTTAGAATTTTGCCTAAACGCCTCTATAACCTCCTTAGTCGTTTCAGTAGAACCGTCATCGGCAATGATAATCTCAAAATCGGGCTCCGTCTGCTGCTCATAACCTATAAGGACCTTCTGCAACCATTCTGGTTGGTTATAGGTGCTTATAATTACCGATGCCTTTATCGCTTTCATCTTAGCAAAAATACTATTTTTACACTCAATTAAGCGACACATGGTTAAACTCTCTGGTGTTATCATAACCTATAATGAAGCGAAGAATATAGAGCGCTGTTTACAATCTCTCATCGATGTTGTGGATGAGATTGTAGTGGTAGACTCCTTCTCAACAGATGATACGAAATCGATTTGTAAAAAATACGGCGTACAATTTATTGAGCAGAAATTTTTAGGTTACATAGAACAAAAGAATTTTGCCTTAAAACAAGCTAACTATGACCATGTGGTGTCTTTGGATGGAGATGAAGCCTTGTC
>Ga0207419_1000091_pt1 | contig 68208 bp, 47 predicted proteins | sample ElkSloMetagenome_4_FD_184723 | JGI IMG/M metagenome (GOLD analysis project Ga0207419, IMG submission 184723) | Hot spring microbial communities from Elkhorn Slough, Monterey Bay, USA - MD2A (version 2) | ecosystem: Environmental > Aquatic > Marine > Intertidal zone > Estuary: Microbial mat ...
CCCATCCACAGACAGGCACCAAAATTTGAGGACTTATCAACTTCTACCGAAGTTTTGTTTACCGGTATTAAGGTAATAGATTTGATTGAGCCTTATGCCAAAGGCGGGAAAATCGGATTGTTTGGTGGTGCTGGCGTTGGTAAAACCGTATTGATACAGGAATTAATTAACAATATTGCAAAAGGCCACGGTGGTCTGTCGGTATTTGCTGGTGTTGGTGAGCGAACTAGGGAAGGAAACGATTTGCTTCGTGAGATGTTGGAGTCTGGTATTATTAAATACGGAGATGATTTTATGCATTCCATGGAAGAAGGTGGATGGGATTTGACCAAAGTTGATAAGGACGCGATGAAGGAATCTAAGGCGACTTTCGTTTTTGGGCAAATGAACGAACCCCCAGGCGCACGTGCTCGTGTGGCACTTTCTGGTTTAACCATTGCAGAATACTTCCGTGATGGTGCGGGTGAGGGTCAAGGAAAAGACGTTCTTTTCTTTGTTGATAACATTTTCCGTTTTACCCAAGCAGGTTCTGAGGTGTCGGCACTTCTTGGCCGTATGCCTTCTGCGGTAGGATACCAACCAACCTTGGCTACCGAAATGGGAGCCATGCAAGAACGTATTACTTCTACTAAAAGGGGTTCTATTACCTCAGTACAAGCGGTTTATGTGCCTGCGGATGATTTAACTGATCCCGCTCCGGCAACAACCTTTGCCCATTTGGATGCAACAACAGTACTATCACGTAAAATTGCCGAGCTTGGTATTTACCCTGCAGTTGATCCATTGGATTCAACTTCAAGAATTTTAACGGCAGACATCTTAGGTGACGAGCATTACGATTGTGCCCAACGTGTAAAAGAGTTATTACAGCGTTATAAGGAATTACAGGACATCATTGCTATTTTAGGGATGGAAGAACTTTCAGAAGAGGATAAAATGGCAGTAAGTCGTGCAAGACGTGTACAGCGTTTCTTGTCACAGCCATTCCACGTGGCCGAGCAGTTTACAGGTATCCCCGGAGTTTTAGTTGATATTAAAGAGACCATTAAAGGGTTCAATATGATTATGGACGGTGAATTAGATCACCTACCAGAGGCGGCATTCAACCTGAAGGGAACCATTGAGGAAGCTATTGAAGCTGGTGATAAAATGCTGGCCGAGGCTTAATTTTAGACCATAGTTATGAGTTGTGAGTTTACAGCGACTCATAACCCATAACCCATAACCCATAACTTAATATGTATTTAGAAATCGTTTCCCCAGAGGCCACTTTATTCAAAAACGAAGTTGATTCGGTAATTATGCCAGGTCCAAGCGGTGAGTTTCAAATGTTGAACAATCACGCTGCCATAGTTTCTATCTTAACAGCGGGGGTAATAAAAATTCAAGCCAGTAAACAGGTTGAAATTGACCTCGAGCAGTTACATCCAAAGGTTACGCCTGCTAGCAATGATAAGCGGTCGTTAACATTAACTATTGATTCCGGCACTGTTGAAATGAATAACAATAAAGCCATTATTTTGGTGGATTAAATGGTGATTGTAAATAAAAGTTAGATTAAGACCCTACAGATTAAAATAATCTGTAGGGTCTTTTATTATCTTTAACCTGTGCGAACGGAAGTCATTATTATAGAACAGCAACGCCCGCTTTGGCAAATTATAGTAGCCTCTGCAATTTTTACAACTACAATTGCTATTTTTTGTTGTTTCCTTCTTAGATTTTTTTTAAATATTGAAATTATAAATTCCTTGGCTAACTACTTTGGTTTAAATTTTTATCCAATTCCAAAGGTTCCGGGTTTTGTTCTCAACAACGCATTTATATGGACTTAGCAAGAACAAGATTTAGACCGGCTTACGAATTAGGTGGATTAAAATTCGCTAATTGGAAAGCTATAAAAAACTACCGATACAACTCGGTTTTTCAACAGCCACTATCTGATGGTTCAACAACTTTTGGTGTCAATATCTGGTTCAATGGTAATCAACATTTCAATCTACATAAGCGACCAGACTATTTAAGCACTTTCAAGATAGGTTTTGAACTTTTTAAAGAATTGAAAGTTGACTTATTCGACGCCACCCAACCAAATAATCATAAATGGATTGATAAAAAGGAATGGAGGGTAAAACTCAATGCCTATGCTTCCTAGAAAACTCCAAGAGCAATTAAACCAGCGAATAGCAAACCAATCCCTTCGTGGATTGGGAACTGCAAATGGTTTGGTTGATTTTTCCTCTAATGATTATCTGGGTTTTTCTAGGAATAAAACCATTTTTAAAAAAGCCCACGAATATCTTCTTGAAAATAATATGGCCATAAACGGTGCAACAGGCTCGCGTTTACTTTCTGGAAACCATACATTATATAATCAGGTTGAACAACATATTGCCGACTACCATAACGCCGAAAGTGCCTTGATTTTCAATTCGGGCTACGATGCCAATCTCGGGTTTTTTTCCGCTGTACCGCAGCGCAACGATATTATATTTTACGATGAACTTTGCCATGCCTCAATTCGAGACGGGATATCGATGGGTAATGCCAAGGCCTACAAATTTGCACACAATGATTTAGAACAACTCTCTAATAAAATTAAGCGTACTAAACAACATCTTTCAGGAGATGCCGAAATTTATGTTGTTACAGAATCGGTTTTTTCTATGGATGGTGATTCCCCAAATTTCAGAATATTGGGCAAAATTTGCCTTCAACATAATATAAATCTAGTAGTTGATGAAGCGCACGCCGTTGGCGTATTCGGTGACAAAGGTGAGGGCATGATTTTTGATTTGAAGCTTGAGCATGCGGTATGTACCCGCATTGTAACCTTTGGTAAGGCCTTAGGATGCCACGGCGCCGCTATTTTAAGCAGTTCAGAATTAAAACAGTATTTAGTTAATTTCTCGCGACCCTTTATTTACACTACGGGACTTCCACCGCATGGCTTAGCCACGATTAAAACAGCATATCGGCACTTGGAGTTTTCCGGTCAAGCCGAAATGTCCGCACTCGCACATCTGAGACATAACATAAAATGCTTTAAAGCCGAAATGAATAGGCTACAATTGAAGTTGTTTATAGAGAGCGACTCGGCCATACAGAGTTGCGTCATACCGGGTAACAGTCAAGTTAGGGAAATTTCCGAAGCATTAAAAGAAAAAGGCTTCAACGTTAAACCCATAATTTCGCCAACTGTTCCAAGAGGACATGAGCGTCTAAGATTTTGCCTTCACAGCTACAATTCTGAAAAAGAAATAAGCGATGTTTTGCAAGGCTTAGCTATTTTTGTAGCAAATGCCAACATTTAGAACCATAGCACGTTTTCAATATACATCTGAAGCCCAAATCATAAAGGGTCGTTTGGAAGCTGAGGGCATAAGAGTGTTTCTGCAAGACCATGTAACTATTGATACCGACCCGCTGGTTAGTAATGCCATTGGTGGGGTGAAGTTGAAGGTTCTAGCAGATGATGCTTTAAAGGCCCGGCACATTTTGGGAAGCATACACCAATACGCGCTAGATGATCAAGGGGATAAAATTTACTGTCCTAACTGCAATGGTTATAAGGTTGAGCTATTTTCAACATTATCAAATTTCAAATCCCTAATTGCTTTTTTGGTGAGTTTAATCTCAAGCACTTTACCTGTGTACACGCGTTATAAATATAAATGTTGCGACTGTGGGCATACATTTGGAATAGATGAACATGGAAAAACCAAGACGGCATAGGATTAAATCAATTGCCAGCATGATTACATGGCAATCTAAGCGGCACTTGTGTGACTATGGGGTCTATCCTGCTGTTTGGAAAATTTGTGCTAACTAAGTCTAATAAGCGTTGTGGTTTTATACTCAAACGGCAACTCAATACGATTAATTTAACTACATCCCTTAGATGAAAAACACCACCTACTTTATCACCGGAATCGGCACCGATGTCGGTAAAACAATCATTTCAGCCATAATTACCGAGGCACTCCAGGCAGACTATTGGAAACCGATACAAGCGGGTGATTTAGAAAATTCTGATACCGATAAAGTGCGCCGTATGGTTTCAAATAAAAAATCCAAATTTCACCCTAACGCTTATGCACTTAACACGCCTATGAGTCCCCATGCAGCTGCAGAGATAGATGGTGTTGAAATAGATTTTAAGGAAATAAAGACGCCAAAAACAGAAAACACCTTGGTTATTGAAGGAGCGGGAGGTATTCTGGTTCCCATTAGTAATGAGCATACCATTATTGATTTGATCAAAAAAGAATACAAAGTCATTGTAGTTTCAAGACATTATTTAGGAAGTATTAACCATACACTTTCCACAATTGAACTTCTTAAGGCAAAAGCCCTAGATGTATCTATAATTTTCAATGGAAATGAGCATACTACGACGGAGCAAATTATCACACTAATGACCAACGTCCCAATAATTGGAAGAGTTGACGATGAGCCTTATTTTGATAGCAATGTGGTTAAAGCCTACGCCGATAAATTCCAACCATTAATAAATCGTCAATAGGGACTGAATGAGACCTTAAGACTGTAGGTTATAGTCTCAATTCAAGTCACGACTGGTTAAGGAAGATTTACCCAATATTAAAGCAATTAACCTAAATCTTCGTTCAGTCCATCAGGGCTTTACTAAATTGGGTACGGCACAAATTTAACCACTCAAGGCAAAAAATAAAGACCAACAATTGGGCACCTTTTTTTAGAAAATCATAACATGGGCTGGTAACGTTTTCTTAACTTTGAATATTAATTTTTCAACAATTTGACATTAAATCTTCAGGAAATACCTCGGGTTTCAACCATTACAAAAAATAATTTTTTAGAGCTGTATTTCAAACCTCAAAAACCTGTGGTAATTGAGCGGTGCATAGAGGATTGGCCAGCTTACAGCAAATGGAGTTTAGATTACCTAAAAACCCTTGCGGGAGAAAAGGTTGTGCCGCTTTATGATGATCGGCCCGTTGATTATAAGGATGGGTTTAATGAGCCACACGCCAAAATGAAAATGGCAGATTACGTGGATCTGTTAAAATCCGAGCCAACAAAATACCGTATTTTTCTTTGGAATATTTTAAAGGAGATACCCGAGTTACAGGACGATTTTCAATATCCGGACTTTGGCCTTAGAATGCTAAAAAGTCTGCCAATGCTCTTCTTTGGTGGTAAGGATTCGCATACCTTTATGCACTATGATATTGATTTAGCCAATATTTTTCATTTTCATTTTGAGGGTAAAAAGCGCTGTATTCTCTTTGATCAACAACAAAACGATTATTTGTATAAAGTACCACACGCTTTAATTACACGTGAGGATATTGACTTTTCAAACCCCGATTTTGAAAAATGGCCGGCATTGGCTAAAGCAAAGGGTTGGCAATGTGAGCTTAAACACGGGGAAGTCCTATACATGCCCGAAGGGTTTTGGCATTATATGAAATACCTATCACCCGGTTTTTCAATGAGTCTAAGGGCACTTCCGAGACATCCAAAAAACCTTACTAAGGCAGTTTATAACGTATTAATTATGCGCCATTTTGATAATTTAATGAGACGAATTAAAGGCCAGAACTGGATTGACTGGAAAAACGAACAAGCAATCATCCGCACAAATAACATATTAAAATAGGTTTAAATGATGTGGACTTCTCACACCATTTATGGGTTGGTTTAATATCTTTGTAAAAATCAAAACCTTTTAAGATGAAAAAATTATTTTTTGTTTTCTCAATATTATCAGTTTTATTGGTAAACAGCCAAGCCTTTACAGGAAAGGGCGACCAAAAATTCCAAATTGGTGCCAATCTTCAAGATGAGGCAACGGGCATTAATGTTACTTATGATTATGGTCTTGGTGAGAGTTTTTCTGTAGGTCTCACCTCATCCTATGCTTTAAGTGTTGATGATAGAATTGATCCAGATTTTGACCAACGTATTGATTTAAAGGCACGTTTTAATGCCAATTTAGGCAATGTTATTAACGTTGATGAGAATTTAGACGTCTACCCGGGTTTGAATATAGGTTTAAAGAATTTTGGCGGCCACCTTGGAGCAAGATACTTTTTTGGTAAGGGATTTGGCGTGTTTACCGAAGCTTCATTTCCTATTGCAAAATATGATGAGGACGCTACTGAAATAGGTAATTTTATACACAATCAATTTGCCGTGAATATTGGTGCCGTATTCCAGCTATAAAATCGCCAATCTGATTTTTATATCTAGACACCCTGCGCTTTTGCGGGGTTTTTTCATGGTATCAATTCCCGAAGTTTATCATAAACCAAGTGAGACTCCCAGCCACGATAAAAAAGATAGTCGGCTAATTTCTTCTTCTTCAACATGTTGTTGGTTGATGAAATTTGGTTGATTCTTTTTTCGGCCAGTTGGTTAAAGGTTTCAATATACTCATCGTTATTAATCTCCTCAAGGGCAGTCGCAATTAAATTCTTGTGAATATTCCTTTTTTTCAATTCAAGCTTTAAACGTTGTTTTCCCCATCTTTTAATTCTGAATTTACCTCTTACAAAAGCTCTTGCAAAACGTTCTTCATTAAGGTAATTATGTTCTATTAAATGTAGTATGATTTTCTCTTTTGCCTGTGGTATCATACCCATTTCGTATAGCTTTTGTTCAATTTCCTTGTGGCAGCGTTCCTGATACGTACAATATTTCTCTAAAGTTTTTTGCGCTTCATCGACGGAATATGTTTTTGGTAGATTCATACCCAAAAATAACAATTTGATAATAAACGTAACATCCTGAATGCATGATTGCTACGTATCTTTAATATATTTCTTTTGGCAATTTCTTAATTAATCTCTCAATGGAAAAAGATGACGCCCTCGTTATTTTAGCTTTTCTCTTTGCAGTTTGGTACGGGTTTGGGCAGTTGAATCCAGGCGACATTGCATTTGTGCAATACAATTCCGATGGCCAGGATAATTTTGCATTTGTTGCTCTCACAAATATATCTGATACTGAAATTATTTTCTTTACCGACAATGAAGAAAATGACTTAAATGGCGTGGAAGGAACCATTACTTGGACGCCCCCTTCGGGAGGTGTTACTTGTGGGACCGTAATATTGATTACTACCAGCCCGAGCACCAGTTTGGGCAGTGTAACCGTGATAAAAAATTTCAATTTTGCCGTGGGTGGCGATTCAATTCTTGCGTATCAAGGATCAGAAAGCGCACCTACTTTCATTGCCGCCTTAAGTAATGATGGCGGCTCGTGGGGAGGAGATCAAGATGGTAATCTACCTCCGGGATTAGTAAACGGTGCTACTGCCATAGCCATTTCACCAGAAGTTGCTAATTGCGCCTACAACGGTGCTATTACAAACAATACGCAATCCGTTTTATTGTCTGAAATCAACAATAATTCAAATTGGACACTTATAAGTAATGATACTCAACAAAACTATTCGTCTGGTCCATTTGGTGTTATCGAATGTGGAGCCGCGCCTGCACCCGAACTACAATTGGTCGATAACACTTCAACCATTCAAAACTGTGGTTACACTGTAGATTTCGGTGATGTGGCTAGTGATGGAAGTACTTCTGATATAACCTTTGATATTGAAAACATAGGGACGGCAGATTTAAGTGTTAGTTCCCTTAATATTACTGGTAATTATACTGTTATTGGTCCAGCGGCGCCTATAACCATCACGGCAGGACAGTTTCAAACGGTAACTGTTAGATTTGAACCAGACTCCGATGGCGACCAAGTTGGTGAATTGACAATAATTAACAATGACAGTAATGAAGATGTTTGCCCTATTAATTTAACGGGAGAAGGGTTTACACCAGGGCCAAATATTGTTGTTAGGGGTGTGATTGGCTCTAATCCCACAATTGCAAATGGTAGCACAACTACAACAGGAATCAATAACACACGTTTTGCACAACGAACCATTGGTGTTGATTCCCAAGAAAAATTCTTTCGAATTGGTAATGAAGGTGGTACCTTAGGTTTAAATGTTGCTAGCATCACACTTTCAGGTGACACCGCAGACTTTTTTGTAACCGAAAATATAGCCAATGCCATTAGTCCAGATACCTTTCAAGACTTTAGTATCACGTTTCGGCCAACTACAGATTCTGGTATTAGAACAGCGATGGTCTCAATAGCTAATAGTGATGCCGATAAAAACCCTTATACTTTTCGTGTTCAAGGAAGAGCGAATTGCGCAGCGGTAAGTGGGTCAATTTTCCCACAATCAGGACCGCCTGGAACTACTATAGTAGTTAACTCCCCTGGCAACGCCTTAATAGGTGCGACCGCATCTTTAAACGGCGTACCACTTGATTTTGTATCTAATGCGACAGACGAATTGGTTGTTAGTCTTCCAAGCTCCATAGAAGTGGGTGGTCCTTTGAGTGTTGAACTATCCAATGGCTGTATTTTTAGTAATAATTTCTCTTTGATTAATGAAGCTATTTCAGGCTGTGACACAAATTCTGGTGGGACGGTTGATGATTTATTTATCAGCGAGGTTACAGATTCGCCTTCTGGCAGTTTAAGCTACGTTGAACTTTATAATGCTACGGGGTCTGCAATAAATTTTGCCGATAATAATTATCAATTGACTCTCTTTAATAACGGTAATACAAGTACATCGTTTGCTGTAAACTTAAATACAGGAATCATTGCCCAAAATGACACCTATGTAATATCTTTCGGGGCTAATCAACCATTTACTTGTAGCGTTATAGCGGGAGGCGATGGCAGTTTTGCAGATTTAGCATATTCTTCAACTGGAGCCAGCATTAACTTTCAACGAAATAGTAACAACAATCTAGGTCACGACTGTTTTAAATTATCAAGCCCGGATGCTGTTTCTTCAGATAATCCAGAAGGCATTGTAGATGTATGGGGTGTTTTTGGTGATGAAACGTGGGCAAGTGGTGTTGGTCTTGGTGGTTCTGGCGCGAGATTCGAGAGAAATACTGCGGCTGTGCTTCCAAATACCACCTACAGTAATGCAGATTGGTTGATTACCAATTTAAATGATTGTCCAGACGTTGACTATTCAGATATTGGCACTTTTGATTTTTCAACCGGTGTTCCACCAACAATTACAAATCAATCTGATGATCCAATTTTCACCTGTATTCTAACAGAAACAATCTCCGTAGTAGCCATTGAGGGTTTTGATGAATCTGGAGACACGAAAAATTTAGAGTATAGATGGTTTGCAAATGCTCCAGGTTCAAATTCCTGGGATGAAATAATACCTTTAGGTACCAATAATTATGAAAATGAAACGACTCCCTTTTTAACTATTTTAGATACGAGTTTATTAAATGGCTACCAGTATTATTGCCAAGTAAGGGAAAATGATACAAGCTGTTTTAAGGCCTCTGATGCCATAAAACTAAGCATTTTGAGGTCGCTTTGGGATGGAAATTCGTGGTCAGAACTACCAGACTTTAACAGAATTGTGATTCTTAATAATGATTACGATACGAGCAAGGGTAGTTTTGAGGCCTGTAAGCTAATTGTAGGTTCTGGCGCCAATCTAATCATTGGCAATGGCGATTACATTGAGGTTGAAAATGACCTCACTGTGGACGGTAGCATTGTAGTTAAGCCAACCGGGTCTTTTGTTCAAGTGAGTAATTCTGCAATTGTTGATGGTGCCGTAGTAACAGATCGCAACAAGATAGCTGTTGAAAAAAGAACTGCTTCTTTAACTATTGCAAGGGAATATACTTACTGGAGTTCGCCTGTTTCTGGCGAAACCATTGGCGGTGGTCTCGCCGAGGCATCTTCTACCAGGAGGTATTTTTTTCGTGCCCAAAATTATCTAGATGCCTTTGCAGAGACAAATAATAATAACGCTAGCGTTCCAGGTCAAGACAATGTAGATGATGACGGTAACGATTGGCAGCAGATTTTGGACGATTCTTTTATAATGGAAACAGGTGTAGGCTATGCCGCCACCCATACCAATTTAGGGATATTTCCAAATAGTGGCTTGCTCTATACGTTTAATGGGCCGTTTAATAACGGCATTATCGAGGTTCCCATTTACAGAAATGATTCTGAACTAGAGGATACCAACTGGAATTTTATAGGCAACCCCTATCCATCAGCTATTAGTGCCAGTGAGTTTTTAAATGCCAATACCAACCTTGATCCAAACATCCCAGATGCTGACCGTTCTATAAATGGAGCTATTTATTTATGGTCGCATCATACGGCGGTAAGTTCTAATGCAAATGGTAATGAGCCCTTAAATTACTCAAGTAGTGATTATGCGATTATAAATGGGGTAGATGGTATAGCGGGTGGTGATGGGATAGTGCCCAATGGTTTTATCCCATCAGGTCAAGGGTTTTTTGTCGCCATGAGCAATAGTTCGCCTGCTTCCAGCCCTCCTAACATAGTTTCTGCAAAGGTCACCTTCAATAATTCAATGCGAAAAAGAACAATTGGATCCAACAGTACTTTTTTTAGAAACTCCAATAGTCTAATCAATAAAATTAGGTTGAACCTTTCATCAGATTTAGGGGTTTTCAGTCAAATTGTAATCGCCTTTATTCACGGTGCCACAAAGGGTGACGATGGGATGTTTTTTGACGCGCCAAAGAATGCTGCTTTTAATACTGGTTCTATATTGTATTCCCTAATGGAAGATTCTAATAAATTATATGGAATTCAAGCTAAGGCGATTTCAGATTTATCGATTAATGAGGAAATAAAATTGGGCTTTAAGAATTTTATTGAGGCTGCATCCATATATACCATCTCCATCGCAGAAATAGAGGGTGATTTTATGAGCTCAAACACCATTTACATTAAGGATAACCTGCTTAATATCACTCATGATTTAACTCAATCAAACTATCTGTTTACTTCAGAGACGGGCACTTTTAATGAGCGTTTTGAAATCGTTTTCACAGCTTCCAGTCTCAGTAATGACGAGAATCAGATTTTTGAACAGAATTTATCAATCCTTGAGCTCAAAAATGGACAAGTGAAATTCTCGGTCAACAATGGACTTAAAATGAAGAGAATTGAAATCATAAGTACACTAGGCCAAAAGCTATACACTTTTACTGTGAATGGTTTTTCTGAGATTATTAATTTAACAAATTTGAGCCAATCTGTTTATTTGGCCAAAGTCACCTATTCTAATGGAATTACAACCCTAATGAAACAGGTGAAACGATAACAATCTCACGTAGCAACAAGATGTTTTATTAATGTGCTCTATCACGGCTTTTCTTATCACAATCGGACATATTTTTTATTAATTACCACTTAAAAATCAACTGTTTAGGTGTATAACAGATGTTTGTCGATTAATCAGGTGGTTCTTCGATTAAATAAGGTTTTATAAAAATTAATAGGCATATTTGATTCAGCTATTAATTAATTTATAAATACTTATGAAAAATATTACAAAATTTATGATACCCATTATGTGTGGTGCTGCCACGTTAATGGGTTTTGATGCTCAGGCATTTCAAGAAGACAGCGAAGGCTGTTTTGCTACCGAAGTGATTGATTACTCTCCAGGAGAGGGGAATGAAAACGTTTCGGATGATAGAACTAACCCCATTGCGGCTTTAGGTGAACCCGACCGCTCTAATGCACCCGGTGGCTTTGTGTCCCTAGGTCATGGAGGTTCCATAACTCTTAAATTGGGTGGTTCAGTGATCAACAATGACGGTCCAGACATTATGATCTGGGAAACAACGTTCTCTGGCGATACTTGCAAATCTAATTCAGAAACTGCAATGGTAGAGCTGTCTGATGGGATTACTTGGGTTGAAGCTACTGATGTTTGTAACGATGGTATGATTGAATTAGATGGAATTCCATTGGCTAGCGTAAACTACATTAGAATTACAGACTTAAACACAAGTCCTAATGACGGTTATGATGTAGATGGTATTGAGGCTATTCATGGCTGCAATGATTTTAATCCTGAACCAGGAGACTGCAATAACTTCGATTATTTCTTAGCAGATAACCCAATCGGCGAAGCTGATGAGTTAGGAGCGATATACAGTTTGAGCATTATGGGCTCCGATGGTTCACTTACACTTCTTACCGATATTGACTACAGAGCGCATATCGCTTATGACACGGATTTGAACAGAATTTACGCTGTACACAATGACGGTACCGGTTTTGATACTATTGATCCGTTTACCGGTGTTTCCTTCGGATTCACTCCCTACGGAATGGATATGGGTAGTACGCCAACTGCAGTTTATAAAGACGGTATGTTGTTAGTAGGCTCATCAAACAAAAACAAGATATTTAGCTACGACCTTTCAAACGGAACAACATCCGTAGTTGCAAATAACATTCCAGTTTCAGGTGGCGATTTGTTTTTCAATGGAGGTGACCTGTACCTTGCAACAAGAACTGGAAACAAACTATGGAAGATCGAGGCTGGAGTACCCATGGATGCAAAATCGATACCTGCAAAGGTACTTGGAGCTGCCATTACCAATAGCGGAAACATCTTGCTCGCTAATTCAGATAGTATGGCTTTGAACGTGTTCAACAGTGACGGTACTGATTCTGGAAATGATATCGCATTGACCTTGAACGGTGAACCTTTTAAATTGAGAAATGGTGACCTTGCCAGTGGGTGTAATATTCCAAATAATGAGACGCCAGAAGTATGTAACAATTTTGATTATTTTATAGCCGACAAGCAGAGTGGCGATGAGATAATTATCTATGCTGCAGAAAATACGGGTACTGAAGTGAATCTCACAATGATTACCACTAGGGATCCTCAGGTTTCAATTGCCTATGATGAAGTAGAAAATATTATCTATGGTATTGACCCAAGTGGTAATACGGTTGAGAAAATAGACCCCGTAACAGGTGCCTCTTTAGGTGTTATTGATGTTGACCCAGGCTTGGGTGGAGGCGTATTTTCAGCAGTTTACAAGGATGGTATGCTGTTCACAAGTTCTAGCGAGCAAGACAGGATAGTTGCCATAGATTTATCTGATGGTTCTTTTACAGAGCTTGCAGATGATATACCAATTCAAGGAGGTGACTTAGTGTTTTTAGATAACGAATTATTCATTTCCACCAAAACTGGAGATAGACTTTTAAAGCGCATGGGCGAATCCTTTATAGATGTTGGAACAGTGCCTAGCGAGGTTCATGGAGCTAGTGCTACGGCAGATGGTAATATTGCCTTAATTGCCCAAAACTCAAATGAGGTTCAAGTAGTTGATAGAGAAGCAAATCCTATTGGTTCTATACCAATCTTTTTAAACGGAGAGCCGTTTACATTGCAGAACGGAGATTTTGCTGGTGGTTGCAATTTGGCAGACACCGAAGACGATGAGGAAGAGGAATGCGTGAACTTTGACGTATTCTATGCTGATATACCTTTGGGCTCAGGTCCAGGTTCAATATATAAGGTAAATTTTACTGGAGGTTCGGCAGATTTAGACTTAATCAGGGAGTTTGAAGGTAATGCCAATTACCATATAGCTTACAATACTGATGACAACGTAATTTATGCGGTTAATGAAAATGGTTCTGGCTTTGAAACAGTTGATCCAATATTTGGAACATCTACTTTCACTGCCTTTCCACAGAGCACCCAAAAAACAACGACAGCGGTTTATAACGACGGAAAACTCCTTGTTGGTTCAAGTAGATTGGATGAAATATACGAGTACGATTTAACTACAGGAACGCTCAACATGATTGCTAATGCTCCTGTTAGGGGAGGTGATTTGGTAATCGTAGATGAGCAGCTTTTCCTCGCCTCACAAAATGCCGGTGGGAACTGGTATAGCATAAGTGGTGGATCTGCAACCCAATTGGTTGCTACTCCTGGGAACGGATTGGTTAATGGCGCGGCCGTATTGGATGACGGAAGCATCATGTTCTCAAATAAGGATGAAAACGTATTTAGGGTTTTAGATGGTGATGATGTAACGGATATACCCGTATTTTTAGACGGAGAGCCGTTCACGTTACGATGGGGTGATCTTGCAACAGGTTGTAACTTACAGAACAATGAAACACCTGTTCCGGCCGGTTGTTATGCCGCCAATGTTTTAGAATATATTGAAGGTACAGAAAGAAACGGTGGAGAGATTGCATCAATTAGAACAGAAACTCCAGAGAATGTTTTAGGTGAGCCTGAGGGTACCGACGAATTTGTGTTCACGACACTAGGTTATGGCGGTTCAATTACCTTGACCTTTGACGGTGCTGTGCAGAACGTTCCAGGTCCAGATTTACTTTTTGTAGAGACCACTTTCGGAAACACTGATTGTGATTCAAATCCTGAATTTGCTGATATTTACGTATCGGTCACAGGGGAAGTAGATGACTATTTTTATGCGGGAACCGTTTGTAAAATGGATCCTACTGTTGATATATCAGACGCGGGAGCTTTTGATTTTATTAACTTTGTAAAAGTGGTTAATAATGATGAAATGACTACAACTAATGACGGCTACGATCTTGACGGCGTTGTTGCATTAGGTACCTGTGTTGATTTTGATTTAGAGACGTTCCTCTCTGAGCAAAATGAAACCTTGGCTTCAAATTCTCAAGATACACTTGATGGTGCATTTGAGATGTGGCCCGTACCTGCTAAGAATGAGCTTAATGTAAAAGTGAGCCAGTCTAATTTTGAAACGCTGAACTATCAGGTCGTTTCAATAACAGGTCAAACGCTAAATCGCGGTTCTATTGACGCCGCTAATAATCAAAGGAATATTGATATTACAAATTTAGCTGATGGTACATATTTTCTAATTATGAGCTTGAACGATGAAACTGTTACAAAGCAATTTGTAAAAGCAACTAGATGAGTTTCAAGTAATATGATTACATGTTGAATTAAGGCCAACTTTATAAAGTTGGCCTTTTTTATTTGAATAAAAGTCATGTTGTTATCCGAGTGAGGTGCAAATGAATTGACTTTATAAAGACAAAATACTCCGCTGTAGGTCAGTAATTTAGCAATTAAACGAATTTCTAATCCGTTTCCCGATAGATTTGGTTGATTTCGAAACTTATGATCATATTTGAATCAGCTATTAATTAATTTATAAACACTTATGAAAAATTTTACAAAATTTATGATACCCATTATGTGTGGTGCTGCCGTGCTGATGGGTTTTAACGTGCATGCTCTCCAGGATGCAATCGAAGATGCTGAATGCAGCGCGGTAGAGGTCGTTGCCTCCAGCCAAGGGCAGCAGTCCAACGGCAGCGACGTTCCAGCGAACCGTTCTGACGTCAACAAAGGGCTCGGGGCGCCGGACATGGACAATGATGCCGGAGGTTTTTATTCGCTGGGAATTAATGGAAGCATCACCCTTCAAATGGGCGGCGCAATCTTAAACCAACCGGGCGTCGATCTGTTGGTCTTTGAGACCTCGTTCTCCGGTGATGACTGTAGTGGCCCCAATGATGAGACCGCGACGGTCGAAGTGTCCCAATTTGGTTCAGTATGGTACAGTCTAGGTGAGATTTGCCGTGATGGGAGCCTTGACATTGATGGTGTCCCGGTGCCCTTCGTCACCCAAGTAAGGATAACCGATACCACGGAAGGTAGTGGCGACGGTTGGGATCTTGATGGGGTAACGGTTGTTGGCGGATGTATCGATATGGAGGATCCCGATTTTTGTTATGGTTCAAACATTGTGAGCTTTGACCAAGGCTTGACCAAGGATGGCGGTGCTGTAGATGCCGATCGTTCTGATGAGACACAAGCTCTCGGTAAGCCAGAAATGACCTTTACGCGAGGTGTTGAAAACTTCGTGTCCTTAGGTTACGGAGGTACCATCATCATCGGGTTTGACGGAGTTGTGATGAACGAGCCTGGTGACGATATCCTGGTACAGGAAATTACGGGAACAGGTCCTGGGGCAACGGCTCCATGGGTAGAGACTGCCGAGGTCTCTGTTTCTGCAGATAATGTAGTTTACTATCCAATCGGAACGCTAAACAAGTTTGAGGCGGGTACGTTTGACATCTCAAACGCCTCTGCTGATTTGCCTTTGATTCGTTTTGTAAAGGTAGAGGATATTTCCCCAGAGGATTCAATTTCAGGGGATGGCTTTGACCTTGATGGCATCATAGCACTAAATGGCTGTTCCAATGACCCGTTTGAGGAGCCAGAGGTATGTAACAACTTTGATTATTTTATTATAGATAAGGCAGAGGATAATACTATCTCTTTATACAGCGCAAATACTGTTGGCGGTAATTCAGAACTGACCTTGATAACTGAGAGGGAAGTAGAGATTTCACTGGCCTATGACCAAGAGGAAAACCTAATATACGGAATAGATAGAACAGGTTCGTTCATTGAGGTAATCGAGCCTATTACAGGTGCAGTGATTAATACTATCCTTGTTGATGAGGGATTTGGAGATGATGTATTTTCAGCAGTATATAGAAATGGGCTGTTATATGCTGGTTCTGGTGAACAGGATAGGGTAGTTGCAATTGATATAACTGATGGATCCTTTGTTGAGGTTACCACCGAAATCCCAATCAGCGGTGGCGACTTGGCATTTGTAGGTAATGAACTTTATATAACGACCAAAGACGGAGACGACCTTTATAGGTTTGTCGGAGGTTCACCAGTGCTCGTGGGCTCAGTTCCAGAGAATGTTCACGGTGCGAGTGTAACCCCCAGTGGGCAGATTGCAATGATAGCAAGAAATTCAAGCGAGATTGAAATATTCAACACTGACGGAACGTCTGCTGGTGCTTTAAACGCAACCTTAAACGGAGAATCGTTCACATTCAAAAACGGAGATTTTACGGGTGGATGTAATATTCCAAACAACGATGAGCCAGAGGAATGCCTAAACTTCAGTAGTTACTACGTAGATATCCCGGTTCCAACTAATGAGCCAGCGACGCTTTACAGTGTGAGATTTTTTGATGGTAGTGCAGACTTGATTACTGTTGCTGAAGATTTAGTCAATCGTCCTCACATTGCCTTTAATCCAAGTATGAATGTTATTTATGCGGTAGATGGTAAAGGTAAAGCTGGTAGTTTTGATACTATTGATTTAGCTACAAATACATCAACCACAACGGCGCTGCCAAGTGGTTTAAATAATATTCATTCTGTAGTTTATTTTAACGGTTTTCTCTTTATGGGCTCGTCGGCTACTAATGAGATATATCAATATAATATAGCAACAGAATCAATAGTTACAATAGCAACTCAAGTACCAGTTCAAGGTGGTGATTTAGTTGTGGTTAATGAGCAATTGTATTTAGCTACAAAGAATAACGGAGGTGAATGGTATTTAATTACAGGAGGTTCTGCAGTATTTGTAACCAATACACCAGGAAATGGTGGAGTTAATGGTGCTGCATTAACATCAGATGGAGATATTTTATTCTCAAATTTTGGAGAAAGTAGATTTATTACCGTTGGTGGTAATCAATTTGATGTTTATTTAGATGGTGAATTATTTACGTTACGCCACGGTGATCTTGCAACAGGCTGTAACTTACAGAACAATGAAGAGCCTGTTCCGGCCGGTTGTTATGCTGCCAATGTTTTAGAATATATTGAAGGCACAGAACGAAACGGTGGAGAGATTGCAACAATTAGAACAGAAACTCCAGAGAATGTTTTAGGTGAGCCCGAGGGTTCCGACGAATTTGTGTTCACAACATTAGGTTATGGTGGTTCGATTACCTTGACCTTTGACGGTTCTGTGCAGAACGTTCCAGGTCCAGATTTACTTTTTGTAGAGACCACCTTCGGAAACACTGATTGTGATTCAAATCCTGAGTTTGCTGATATTTACGTATCGATCACAGGGGAAGAAGATGATTATTTCTATGCGGGAACTGTTTGTAAGATGAATCCAACTATTGATATTTCAGATGCTGGTATATTGCCGTTTGTTAATTTCGTTAAGGTTGTAAATAATGATGAAATGACTACAACTAATGATGGCTACGATCTTGACGGCGTTGTTGCATTAGGTACCTGTGTTGATTTTGATTTAGAGACTTTCCTTTCTGAGCAAAATGCAACCTTGGCTTCAAATTCTCAGGATGCACTAAATAGTGCAGTTGAGATGTGGCCCGTACCTGCTACTAACCAATTGAATGTTAAACTATCAACTCAAGCTTCAGCGACAGTTAGCTACGAGATAGTAAGCATCACTGGTCAAAGCTTTAATAGAGGTAATGTAGATACTAATGTTGGACAAACCAGCATATCTGCAAATATTTCTAATCTTGCTGAGGGGACTTACTTCTTTGTAATGAACGTGAACGGTTCTACGGTAACTAAGCAGTTCGTTAAAGCAGGAAGATAATAGTTTCGTATATCGTAATGATTCACACTATCCAATGAAGGATGAAAGTGAAGTATAAATGTAGAAACGACCAGCTCAATTGAGCTGGTCGTTTTGTTTAAACGCAATAGGTATGCCTTAAGAACTATGAGCAATATGTTCTTCTATTTGAAACTGTAAAAGACGTCACGTTTTAGGGGCGTATAATCATTTAACTGAGCTATTGTATTGAGGCTAAGTTGTACGATAGTCATGCGGGGGGGCGCTCTAATTTAAAGCGCTTAACATCTAAGGTTCCCCTTAGCAGAGTAGCTTCAGTATTTTTTTATTAAGCTTTTGTCCGGAAGAAAGCAATTAAGTCTGCCCGATAAAGTCTAGAGTTATTTTGAAAGTTTGCTACTAATACATAAATGACGACTGGTTTAAACTGAAAGGGTAAAATTAATGCTTAATTGGAGAGTTCCAATGGTATGGAATAACTGTTTTTTTAGAGGGCCATCTAAATTAGATAATGAAACGAGTTACCATGAACTTAAAGGCTATAACTTAAGCTTAGAATTAAATTTCTTCCTGGAGCTGAAATCCCAGAGGAGTAGGGTCTATAACGTTGGTCAGTGATATTTTCTAAAATTGCAGTTATGCCCAACGATTCTGAAATTTGATACAAACTTCTAAAGTTTAATGTGTACCAAGACGGCGAGAACGGGTTACCATTGGAGTTTAATGCGTAGATAAACTCCTTTTCAACCTCAGAGGGAGCAAGCTCATTGAATGACAGCTCATTATTGTATTCGGCAAAAAAGTCTAATTTAAGTTTTTTAGATTCCCATAGAATATGTGTGTTTCCAAAATTTGGCGCTATATGTCTAACGGGTACTTCAATGCCATCGTTATCCTCTGTACCGCCAATAATGTTATACTGCGAAGTAACTTTTAAACGATTAGTAAGATTTATAATAGCGCCAATCTCAAAACCGTATATCCGGGCTTTAGAGGCATTCTGTATGGCTTGAACATTACTAAGTTCTCCATCGTACTCAATCTGTGATTGACCGTTGATGGTAAAATCGCGCCTCACCAGCGCATCGTCCAGAAACGTATAGTAAGTCGCCAAATCAAACTTGGCTATGGTTCCAAAATTCAAGTTCAGTCCAAGTTCACCGCCATAAGCATATTCTGGTTTCAAATTTTCATTGGGTACAACCACAGACCCGGGCTCAGAGTCAAACACTTTACCAACATCATCAATGTTTGGGGACCTAAATGCAGTTGAGGCATTGATACGCCATTTTATAACATCGCTAGCCATCCAGCTTATTCCCGCCGATCCGGTCAAAGCACCGTTATCAAGGTCTTTACCTTCAAAAGGTAAACTGAGATATTGGTTATTTTCCCTAAAGCTTGCATTTATCGAGACATGGTTATAACGAAGCCCAGTTTGAAGAACAAAGGTGCTGCTTGGTTTAAATTTATAATTTAGGTAGGCTGCCATAGATTGCCAATCTGAACCATTGGGGTATCTTGAAACGGTAGGATTGGTTAGGTTAGAAGCGATATTGGTTTCAAACCCATCGGAATTAATTTTATTGTACACATATTCCAGGCCGTAGAAAAGGCTATTTTTTGAGGAGAAGCGTTTTTCCATATCCAAATTAAAGGAATAAGCATCAACGGCCTCCTCACGTATATTTCTAATACTCGATTGGAAATCACGATCAAAACGACTTTCTTGAAAGTTTTGATAAGCAATATTAGCCTGTATCTTATTGTAAAAACTTGAATTACTACTTAGCTTGGTCATTTGCAGATTACCCATAAACCAGCGTTGCGGGCCATAGTTCCATTCTGCCGAACGGGGTTGGTCATTGTCATACCTAAGCAAGCGATCATATCTAGAAAACGTAGAAGTTGTTGCATAGTGCATCCCCAAATCAAAGCTTAAGTTGTTTTTGGGCTCATACCGTACCTTTTGCATGAGGTTCAATTGGCTGTATCCCGTTGGAACTTGAATTTGTGGGTTTCTATTCTCAACCACGGTATCAACTCCGTTTATAGTTTCAACAAATTCTGGTCGTAAATAATCATCGGGACCGTGACTTCCCATTTTAAGATCATCAAAATCAGCGTAAGTAATACTTGAGAGAAATGCCCATTGCCTTAAACCTAAATTAACGTCAACATGTCCCGTTTTCTCAAAGTTGGCAGATGCATACCTGGTTAGGGCATTCGCTTCAACCGTAAGTGAATCCGTGAAGGAGACCTGTGGTTTTTTTGTATAAAAACTCATAACCCCACCAATAGCATCGCTGCCGTAAACCACAGAACCCGCACCAAGGGTTATTTCTGTATGTTGTATTGCTAAGGGATCAATTGATATGACGTTTTGAAGATTGCCGCCCCTAAAAACGGCATTGTTCATTCTAACGCCATCAACGGTTATCAACAGCCTGTTGGTGGAAAACCCTCTAATCATAGGGCTACCTCCACCTAATTGACTCTTTTGTATGTAGATATTTCCCGTATTTTCCAATAGATCGGCACTCGTTTGTGGGTTTTGAAAAATGACATCCTTGGCATCTAAACTTTTAATACTCTGGGGTATATCACGTCTGTTCTGCTTAAATCTACTTGCCGAAATGATGACTTGGTTCAAACCCTCAATTTTGGGCTCGAGAAACAACTTGTACGCTTGGTTAATTAATTCTGTTTTTTTTATAGTGACTTGGTGATAAAGAATGTTTTGGAATACTAACATTTCAGAATTAGAAAACGTATCTAAATTGGCCTTACCTGATAAATCCGTGATGACCGACTTTGATTTACTCAAATTGAAAATAGCAACACCAGAAATTGGTTGATTTGTCCCTTGTTCTAGAACTTGAATTTGTTGAGAGAAAGAAATATAAAATATTAAAGAGAAAACTAGCGTGAGGTAATTTCGCATAAAATTGAATTCATTTTCAATGAAAAACCTGATTGAAAATTTCTAGGGATTTAGGCTTTTTAAAATCGCCCAAATGTAAATTAAAATACAACAACAATAAAGCTAAAAACGATTGCCTTTGGTTTGAATTAAGTTGTATGGTCTCAAGATCATCAAATGTTATGCCTATTAATCCTTTAAGTATTGAAACATTAGTGTTCGATACGCCGTATAGCTCATGCTCCTTGTATTCAAAAGCGCCGTTGCTTAGATTAAAATGGGGCAGTTCTATGTGGGATATATCTGGGTAAAACCCTAGGTACTTAGTAAGCTCAAGTAGAAATTTTAAATGAAAATTACTAAACTCCTCCTGAAGATCCAACCAAAGCAAACTGGATTCTAAATAATCGTAAAGTTTGGCATTACGTTCCTCTTCCTTGAGTACTTCAGACAGCACTTCGGCTATGAACATGGCAATTGCCGACTTATATAGATTTGTATAAATACTGGAGTAGGGGTGTAGCAGCTTAATTTCCTGTATGTATTGAAGCGTGCGGTTTGCCCGGTAATTTTCTTCAATGGTTAGTTGGGTCAAGTATTGAAATAACGCCGCTTTAGAGCCGCCTTTGCGTTGTTTGTTGGCGCCTTTAACCATATAACTAACAATGCCTTTTTGCTCAGTATAGCATTTTACAATGAGATCACTATCGAGATATTTTAATTTTGAAAGAACAATGGCCTTTGTTTTCGTTAGCATGAAGGTTGGTGTTGGTTATCTTACAATCATGACTTTTAAAATCTTGGATTCAAAAGAGTCGAGGTCAGAAATAATAATGAGGTACACCCCAGACGACACGATGTTTCCGGCTAGGTTTTTGCCGTTCCAAATTCCTGAGCCTCCATCTATGGCAAAATTATATCCCGTACGCGATGACCTTCGGTTAATTTGCGATTGTGCTTCAGCAACGAGATTTCCTTCAATATCGGTAATCTTAACATTAACATTTTCGGTAAGACCCAAGATTTTAATCCCGTTGTTGATATTATTTAAGTCGTCAAAACCCAATATGTCATATTCTGGCCTTACTGGATTGGGATATACGTAAGCATCCTCCAGCGTTTCCTCGGGAGCTGTTCCCCCGGAGGAAAAGGAGACTAAGCCTTTTTCTGTTGACATATAAACTACGCCAGAAACAGGATCAATTGAAATATCTGTTACACTATTGGAGGGTAATGGGGAGTTGCGATTGGTAAATTGGTATATGGTTTCCTGCCCGTCGGGTGAGAAGTAAAATATACCAGAATCTAAGGTTCCCACCCACTTGTTATTTGACCCATCAACTTCAATATCGGTAATGGATTGGTTTGACAAAAGCTCTGTGCCAATACCATCATCCAATATAACAATGGTGTTTACACTGGGGTTTGGGTCTGTTGCGAAATTTGAGGTGTTAAAAAGCACCCGTAAACCACGGTCTGTACCAATCCACAGTTGGTTATTATTATCAAGTTCTACGATAGTGGTATTAGTTGAGGGTAAATTTTGCGCTTCACTAAAGACATTATTAATGGTTGATGTATTAACATCATAGCCAATCATACCATTGCTTTGGGAGGCAACAAAAAAAATACCGTTACTTGTAAAATCTAGATCACCAAAGCCGTTTTCATCTGTTATAGGTTCTTTTATGAGGTCAGAAAAACTAAAAGATTGCCAATTATTCGTGTTTGGGTCAAAGGATTTAAGAGGGCGCTCAACCAAGGAGGTCATAGACCAAAGTACACCATTTCTATCAAATTTTATGGCAGAAACTCTAGTATCAGTAATATTAGGAAGGTCAATTGATTCCAATCCACTATTAAATTCATCGTAGAGCACAGTTGGCACGCCGTCGTTTAATTCTAGCAGACCGCTGTAAAAAGAGGCTATAAAAACTTGGGAGGGATTAAAAGGGTTAATGGCGATGTCACAAAGTTCAAATGCGCCCAAGACACTATCGGCAGGGATATTTTCCCAAATGCCATCAACCAGATGGCTTATGCCCCTTTTATTTAATGGGGAGGGATTGTAAAATTGGCTGTATGCTCCGTAGGTCTGCCATAATTGGCCATCGCCAGCCTCAATCCTAAAGCCGTTATTGCTCAAGGGACCATCAGGCTTTATTTCCTCGGGAGGTTCTGTACTACCTATTCTTGTTTTAAAGAGCCCTGCGCCTGTAGTAGAAATATAAACATCCTCACTGGATACGGTTGTTGAAGTAAACTCGGTTTCACTAGTATTGCTCGTACCTATGTTGCCTTGTAAATTAAAGGTGGAATCATAAATAAATACATCATTGCTAAGGGTCACCAAAAAACGCCCATCTACAGAACGTATATCCTTGGGTAAACTAGAATAAGTAAAGACTGGTGCCAAAGCCTCGTTGATTATTTCGTGCAGGACTCCATTTGACTGGAGGGCGTATAAATCTTCAATCGTACCCTCAACTGCGACAAAATTATTACCATTTGAAATGGTTGACCATTGTTGAAAATCAATTAAGTTCGGGTTTGATAGTGATGCCCGCCTCAATCCTGAATTAGAGCCGCAGGCCGCATATATATTATTACCAAAAATTTCGGTTTGATTGATTTGAATTTGAGCTCCCCCATCTCCTATAAAAAACGAATCCCCAAATTGTAATAGGTCTAAATCAAATACTGATATGCCGAAATCAGCAGAAATATAGATGAGACCGTTGTTCTCATTAAAGTGATTTATTTTTTTCAAAGCGGGACTAATGGTCTCTTTTTCGAGAATATCAACCACGCTTAAGATGTTTTTGTCTTGCTCAGAATAGAGCTCTATAAGTCCAGTTTCATAACCAATTAGCAAAACCTGAAAGCCTTCACTGTAGTAGATAGTTGAAATGGTCTCACCAGATAGTCCGTTTACAGTTGTTATGGTTTCAATTTCGTTAGTCTGCACATCATAGCTGAATATTGCATTTTCTGAGGCCGCATAAATTTTATTATTCCCTTGACTTATTGAATTAATATCAAAATACGAAAAGTGTCCTTCCCATAAATCTGTAAAGTCCTGTGCCCGTATGCTCAGCGAGAACAGTAAGAAAATCGTGACTATGAAATTTTTGGCCATACAACTACTTTTTTTGATTCAAATATATTGAACTCATTTATCACTAACGATAAAACTGCCGCAATCATATGATCTAAACAAAAAAAGGCTCTCACCTAATAAGGGAGAGCCTTTAAAAAGTATATTTACTAGCATTTAAACCACTCCCTGGGCTAACATAGCGTCTGCAATTTTTACAAAGCCAGCTATATTTGCACCTTTTACATAATCTACATAACCATCTTCATCCTTACCATATGCAACGCAGGCCTCGTGAATATCGTTCATGATTTCACGTAATTTTTCATCCACCTGCTTGGCCGTCCAACTAAGACGTAGTGAGTTTTGGGTCATTTCTAAACCTGAGGTCGCTACGCCGCCGGCATTTGAGGCTTTACCAGGTGCGAATAATACCTTAGCATTTTGAAACACTTCAATAGCGTCTGCCGTTGTGGGCATGTTCGCCCCTTCTGTAACAGCTAAAACATTGTTATCAACTAGTGTTTTTGCTTCCTCTTCGTTTAATTCGTTTTGGGTGGCACAAGGCATGGCCACATCACAATTTACAGACCAAGGTCTTTCCCCTTCATGATAGGTTGCATTGGAATATTTTTCCAAATACTCCTTGATTCTACCTCGACGTTCGTTTTTTATTTCCATAATATGGGATAATTTTTCTTCGTCAATACCGTCAACATCGTAAATATATCCAGAAGAATCAGACATTGTTAAGACCTTAGCCCCCATTTGTATGGCCTTTTCACAGGCATATTGAGCAACATTGCCAGAACCAGAGATGACTACGGTCTTGCCATCAATTGAATCGTTTTTGGTTGTAAGCATATTGTTTGCAAAATAAACACAACCATAACCAGTAGCCTCTGGACGCATTCTAGATCCCCCGTATGAAAAGCCTTTACCTGTTAAAACGCCTGTAAATTCGTTACGAAGTTTTTTATATTGACCGAACATAAAGCCAATCTCGCGCGCCCCCACACCAATATCGCCAGCTGGTACATCTGTATTTGCACCGATATGTCTGTATAATTCATTCATAAACGATTGGCAAAAACGCATAACCTCATTGTCGCTTTTTCCTTTAGGGTCGAAATCTGAACCTCCTTTACCACCGCCAAGTGGTAGGGTTGTAAGGGAATTTTTGAAAACTTGCTCAAATCCAAGAAATTTCAGAATACTTAGGTTTACAGTAGGATGAAAACGAAGCCCTCCTTTGTAAGGCCCAATGGCAGAGTTGAATTCAACTCGAAAACCCCGATTAACCTGCGTATTTCCCTCGTCATCAACCCAAGGAACCCTGAAAATAATGGTACGCTCAGGTTCAACCATACGTTCCAAAAGCATTTTATTGTTGTATTTAGGATTGTTTTCTATAAAGGGAATAACCGTTTCAGCTACTTCGTGAACGGCCTGTAGAAATTCGGTTTCATTACTATTTTTTTCTTTTACCTGGTGTAAAAAAGCTTCAATTTTATCGTCCATTTATTAAATTATTAATAATTGATGTTTGATTTAACGGCACAAAGATACATTATCTTAAAAATTTTCGTTTGTTTTTTTTCATATTCTCATTGCGCCATACTTTAAATTGTTTTATACCAAATTACCGTTTAAAGATGTTTTAAGTTAGTGATTTGGTTTTATTTGCATCTTAGACCAGTTTTTATATATTTGTTGACAAGAAGCCCTTTGTAACTATGCGAGCTATGACGCTTAACTATAAACACCTATTGTATCTTGTTGTCTTTATACTAGGTGTAAAAAACGGCTTTGGCCAGTTTAGGTTTTCTAATGAAATAGGTGTTGTGGTTGGGCCAGTCGCTTTTCAGTCAGACTTCGGCGAACGTAACGATTTTGAAACAAATGCCGGTAATACGGGCTTTGGGATTGGTCTTGTACATTACATGAACTTTACCTATCTGCGCAGATACAGAAGTACCGATCGTAGAAATTTTTTCAATCAACATTTTAAAATTAGAAACGAGCTCTCTTATAATAGAACCGAACTTAACCATTTTGGAAAATGGGCCGATGAGGCTAGAAAAAGTGAAAGTGCTGAAAAGCTTAGGAGGCATTCTGGCGTTGCTTCAAACGTCAATATCGGTTCACAGTTAGAATTTCATTTTAAAAGTATCAGGGATTTTGAAGCCATGAATTTTGCTTTAATGCCGTATGTAAGTTTAGGCGTGCAGTACACTTTTTATACGCCCACTGTAGCGACTTCTTTTGGCAATGGTTCTGTTTCAGATTCAGAAAATTTCTTTGATTCGTGGGTAAATGCCACTAATCCCAATTTTACCGAAGATAATTTTCTGTTTGACGGTTATAACTCTACGTTGAGTTTAGTGGGTAGTGTTGGGACAAGATACAAATTAACCATACTTTCAGATTTGGTTTTTGATTTAAAATGGCAGTACTTCTTTGATGACAAGGTTGATGGGCTGGACCATAATTTACCCTCTAATCAATCTAATGACTGGTTGGTATGGTTTAATGTAGGTTATATTCATTATTTGGACTTTAATTAGCAGATTGTTGTTTGCAAGTATTTCTGCTCCTATTAAACGCTGGTTTTACCTTTGCCCATTTCATTTAGCCCTAAAATTTTATATTAGCTGCTATTAAGGTTCAATTATACTTGCGGTTTTTTATTTTTGCAGCATGGCAAAAGATGATCAATTTAAAAAAGTCATATCCCACGCAAAGGAATATGGCTACGTGTTTCAAAGTAGTGAGATTTACGATGGCTTATCTGCGGTTTACGACTACGCCCAAAATGGCACCGAATTAAAAAAGAACATACGAGACTACTGGTGGAAAGCCATGGTACAAATGCACGAAAATATTGTAGGTATAGATTCGGCAATATTTATGCACCCTACAACCTGGAAAGCCTCTGGCCACATTGATGCATTTAATGACCCCTTAATTGACAATAAGGATTCTAAAAAACGTTATAGAGCAGATGTTTTGGTGGAAGATTACTGTGCCAAAATCGAAAATAAAATTGATAAGGAAATCAGGAAAGCTGAAAAACGCTTTGGAGATAGTTTCAATAAGGCAGAATTTATTTCCACCAATCAGCGTGTAATTAGATATACCGAAAAAATTGATAGCATTTTAAAACGTCTAGGCAAATCACTGGATAATGAGGATTTAGAAGATGTAAAGGCCTTGATTGAGGAGCTTGAGATTGCAGATCCGATGACTGGTTCTAAAAACTGGACAGATGTCAAGCAATTCAATCTTATGTTTGGTACGAAGTTAGGTGCTTCTGCTGAGCATGCCACAGATTTATATTTACGCCCCGAAACGGCTCAAGGCATATTCGTCAACTTTCTAAATGTTCAGAAAACCGGACGTATGAAGATACCCTTTGGCATTGCCCAAACGGGTAAGGCGTTTAGAAATGAAATTGTTGCGAGACAGTTTATTTTTAGAATGCGCGAATTTGAGCAAATGGAAATGCAGTTTTTCATTAAACCCGGTACCCAGAAAAAATGGTTTGAGCACTGGAAGGAGGCACGTATGAAATGGCACTTGTCATTGGGGATGGGAGAAGACAATTATCGTTTTCACGACCACGAGAAATTGGCACATTATGCTGATGCCGCTACAGATATTGAATTTAAGTTCCCATTCGGTTTTAAGGAATTAGAGGGTATCCATTCCCGAACCGATTTTGATTTAAAACAACACGAGGAACATTCAGGAAAAAAATTACAGTATTTTGACCATGAGGTCAATGAAAGCTATACGCCCTATGTTCTTGAAACATCAATTGGGTTGGACCGAATGTTCCTGGCTGTACTATCAAACGCGCTTAAAGATGAAACTTTAGAGGATGGAAGTACCAGAACCGTATTAAAACTCCCTCCGGTTCTAGCGCCGACCAAAGCGGCCGTTTTACCATTGGTCAAAAAGGACGGCCTGCCGGAAATTGCCCAGAACATCATCGAGGATTTAAAATGGGATTTCAATGTGGCTTACGATGAAAAGGATGCCGTTGGAAGGCGCTACCGCCGCCAGGATGCCAATGGTACACCGTTTTGTATTACAGTTGACCACGATACTTTAGATGATAATACCGTTACCATTAGACATCGTGATACCATGGATCAAAAACGGGTAAAAATTGAAGACCTTAAAGCTATAATACAAAAAGAAGTTGATGTTAAGCATTGGTTGAAAAAAATGTAAGTGTTATTTAACGACCAAAAAAGTAAACCCGATTTTATAGTTAAAATCGGGTTTTTTATATTATGTAACGGTAAAATACCTTAAAATCTATACCCAATACTAAAGGAAAATTTACCGACTATCTCGTAAGAGTCATCCCTATTTTCATCATTATTAAAGAGGTTTCTCCCTATACCGCCACTCAGCTCAAACAGGATACCTCGTTTAGTAACCCACTTACCGCCCAGACCGACCCCTAGTGCGAAATCTGTATATTCCCGTTCCCGACTTCTTAAAACCATATCGTCCCCAACACTTAAAAAGGATAGCTCATCATCAGTTATCGAGTTTAACATCCCAAAACCTTCTACAAAAAATCCCGCCGCATATTTTTTTCCGAAGAAAATACGATAGTAAGGGGATACGTAATAATTGATGTTGATATCGTCATCAAATGGCAGCAATGCCGATATACCAACAGATGATGATTCGTTCAAATTTCTTTCGTAAGCGATTTCAAAAGCACCGGCAATTAAAAATATGGCATTTAATTTAAGTTCATTATGTTTTAGATAAGGGTCGGGAATTGAATCGTTTTGCGCCTGGGCGGAATATATAAGTATCAAAAAAGCAAGTAGGGCTAAAAGTAGGTGTTTCATAAGCCTGAGATTAAAAATTTAAATATAAGATGCAATAATAACAAAAAGGTTGCTTTGGTTTAAGTATTATATTTTATCAAAAATAAGCCCTAAGTTGAACCGTTCCTGTATGAATGGTTCTGGAGGTCTCCGTTTTTCTGCCAAAATAATTGAGGTTCAAATCCAAAAACTTGGTCAACTTCTTTTGTGCCAGTAAGCTCCAGGTAAAATTGTTTCCTGGTTGTAAGCCTTCTAAAATTTGATAAGCGACCGGCGTGTTTGGGTTACCTGTAAATTCATTTTTAAAAAAGTTGACTTCGCCAGTTAGTGAAATTTTATTTGTACTGTTATAGGTAAAAGACAGACCGTAATTATTTTGAATCAATTGCTCCATCTCGCCAATCTGGTTGTCTTTTAAGCTGTACTGGTAGAACACATCAAAACGTGCATTGTCATTAAAAATGTACGATAACTTTGGTTGAAAACTGAATTCGTCCAACTCAAAGTTTCTCGATATAAAATTTTCGTTTTCGCTTTTATTTTCATTAAAGGCAGACTCTAAATTAATCAGCCAAAATTTGGCAATGAGATGGTTAAACAGTAGTTGATGGCTCGTTAATCGACTTTCCTGAAACCCGATGGAAAGTACATTTCGGTTTATATTCTTTAGGTAGGTGTAAGAAGTGGTGTAGCGTTGTTTGCCGCGGTTAAAAAATAGCACATTCCTTATGCTGTTATTTAAAGCCAGCTGGTTTTCAGCATCAGAATCAAATGGATTTAGATTAAAATCATTGCCCGCTCTCTCAGTTTTTCTATCCACCAAATATGAGGTCTGATTGTAAAAATGTGAAACGAATTTTTTGGTCTTATTTTCTGAGGTTGACCATTGTTGAAAATTTGCAATCAAGGTTTGGCTCAACCTATTTTGGTGCGTTCTCACAAAAACCTGATTGGGCAGTAGTACCCGAATGAAGTTTCCCTGATCGGCAAATTGCGCCTCTTCAAACTCATCCAACTCTTGAATGCCGTTTTCGTTATAATCAATCCAAGTGAAGGTGCCTTGGCCCGGTTCAACCTCAACATAGGTAAAATCTTGACGTGGTAAGGTGCCGCTGTTGGTTTCAAAAACGGTATTCCAAATTATAATATTATTGAACAGTTTTTGGTTGAAATTGACACGTGAGTTTAAGGAGCGCTCATTCTCAATCTGTTCGTCTTTGCTGCTGAGCTTTCTGTAATTGGCAAAAATCGCCAAATTGGTGTTTTTATTCTGGACGATTCTGGATTTTAAATAATAGGTATTAGAAGCGTTGACCCGTTTAATTTCATTAGCCCTCAAACTGTCGTTAACCCGATACTTATATCCTACCTCAACAAAAACACCTGTGCTATCGCCGTAACCGGTAAAGGCTTCGTAAGATTGAAACCGCTGGCTAAGATTGGTCAATAAGTTGGTATCTCTTTCACGCTGTTCATTATCCTCAAATGAAATTTTAGCTCCTACCCACTGTTTTTTAAAATTATAGACGGCACGGTTGTGCGATCGTGAAAAGGTAGAGGTTGAGCTACTACTGTTGTTGCTTAAAAAGCTGGAAATCGAAAAAATATTCCATCGATTTAGGGTAAGATTAGCGAGTAAGTTATGCCTGTTCCCGTTAAAACTTTCAGAGTAGTTAAGGTGCTCAAATTTATAACTTGCCCTACCTTTTTTCGGGTGAAACAGTTCCAAACCAGACGAAATGAGGCTTTGGTTCCCTAGCGGATCTTCTAAATTCCAATCCCGATTGAATTCTGCTCTGTACAATCGTTGAATTGGAGTATAATCGTCCTGAATGATGTCGGCATCGGCATACAAATTTAAATTCCATAAACTATCGGTTTTTACAACTTGGTGTTTGGCGCTTATTCTGCCCGCAAAGCCATCGTTATTGCCATCGTCCAAATCTGAAAACAGATTCAAGTCGTTTTTACTACCGGCCAGTTCAAAGTAAATATTGGTTTTTTCGTTAGGTTCGTAAGTTCCGTTCACCACGGCTACCTGCAACCGCTCTGGGGCGACTAATTGAACCACTGGGGCATAATTTCCCTGCGGCATACCGTTTACGGGTTCAACGTACTCGTAAATAGTCTCAACTGCATTGTTGTTAACAATAATGTAGTCTCCCTGATTTGCACCAATTAGGGTAAATCTAACGCTAAATAATTGGGCATCGGGATTGTTTGAAAAAACAAAAATGTCTTCGCCGTTAATAGTGTCCTTTCGGTAAAGAATTCGGTTTTCATTGAAAGCCTCCTCTATATTAGATGGGGCCACCATTTGGGACCTATCGTCGCCTGCTTGTGATAGTATCTGGACCTGTTCAGTAGAAAGGTTTTGTTGCAAGGGTTGGTTCTTGGCATCACTTTCAGAATATACCGAAACCCCAAGTTTTAGTTTTTCTGATGTATAATTACCACCTCCAAAGGCTACAAATCTTGAATAATTACGTTCGCTGAACTGATAGTCAACTGTAATTCTCATTTCTGAAGTTATTGGGTAGGTCGAGTTAAAGATGATTTCCCCAGCATTGTAATCTATGATATAATCCTCATTTTCCCCTCTTAACAGCGGAACACCGTTTACGTAAACCGTTTCACTTCCCGAAACAATCAGTACAAAAAGTTCAGAGTTTGGACCGGTTAATTTATACGGCCCTTGGTTGCCCTCTTGGGCTACAAACTGGGTGGTGGTAAATTGCCCACGAACCAATGCCCCGGCGCCAAAAACATCGGTCTGCCTACTCTCATTTCCCAAATTGGCACGTATCGATAAGCCCTGTACCCGTTTGGTAAATTGTGCAAAATAGCTATTGCTGTTAACCAAATCAATATCGCCGGCCCTTATATTCCAATTGTCGCTAAAAAGCTCAATAAACACCTGATCAAATTCATCGAGACGTTGGGAGTAGCCGTTTTCCTGAAGGGGGATATTTGCATCCTGTATGGAGGCGCGCAGCGAAACCTTGTCGCTCAATTTTCCTGAGATTTGCAAATCAAGTTCACTATTTAAAACTGAGTTTTGATTATTACCAATGGTGACGCCACGGGAAATGCTACCAGAGGTTGTAAGCCCATCAAATGGCTTGAAATTTGTCTTTGTATTAGAACGATTAAGTTTATAAAGCCGCTGTAATCTATCGGTATTTTGAACCACGACCTTATCATCCAGTTGAAAGTACTCACGAGTGATAAATTCGGGATAGCGCAGGTAGTTGATGCTAATGGAATCTGACTCGATTTTTTTCTTAAGCTTTAAAATAGCTTTAGAATAATCAACACTATAAAAGGAGCTGTCAAGCTTTGCACCACCTTTTAATTTTACTACAAACCAAGAGGGATTTATACTTACAGAATCAATTTTAATAGTGTCGCTTACAGCAAAATTTTTGGTCCTATATTTTGTTAATGGCTCTTGGGCAAACGAGATTATCGTTAAAAGAAGACATAAAAAGGATATAATAATTTTCATGTATTGGTATCTATTCTTTTAAGCGGTCTTACCTGCCCGTCCGGCAGGCGGGTAGAACGCCCGAATAGTCATCCCGCTGTATGATAAATTTTATCAGAGGGGTTTCATTCACTTATGTAAACTTACAAATGTGTGAATTATTTTATGATAAAGTAATGTTTGAGAGTACGTGTAAATGTACTGTATTATTTATTTTCGTTGAAATTTTAAAGAGTACAAAGTATCGTGGATTTAATAAAGATGGATTTTTAAATTTGACGTAGGATTGATATAATCAAGGCTAAAAAGCTGAAAGGCCAGATTAATTCGTCAAAAGTTGTCTTAATAACTTGTACTCAATAATTAATTAAAACTGGGATACCTGCATTTGCGGGTAGTGAACATGAAAATACTATCCTACAATATTAACGGCATCAGGGCCGCAATGAAAAAAGGGCTGGTTGACTGGCTAAAAGCTGCTAATCCTGATGTGGTTTGCCTTCAGGAAATTAAAGCTATGAAAGAACAAGTTGATATAACAGCAATTGAAGATGCTGGTTATAAATACAACTATTGGTTTAGTGCCCAGAAAAAAGGCTACAGTGGTGTTGCCATCTTAAGTAAAATTGAACCCAAACACGTTGAATATGGCACAGGTATTGAATCAATGGATTTTGAGGGTAGAAATATACGGGCTGATTTTCCTGAAATTTCTGTCATGAGTATGTATCTGCCTTCCGGAACCAATGATGCTCGACTGGCGCATAAGTTCGAATATATGGATATGATTCGACAATATTTAAATGATCTAAAGGAACAGTTTCCTAATCTCATTGTAATGGGTGATTACAATATTTGCCATGAGGAAATAGACATCCATAATCCTAAAATGAAGGGAGTATCAGGATTTTTACCAGAGGAACGAGAGTGGCTAAGTGGTTTTATTGATAGTGGCTTTATTGATTCTTTTAGGTATCTACATCCTGAAAGACAGGAATATTCATGGTGGAGTTACAGGGCCAATGCACGTGCTAATAATAAAGGTTGGCGATTGGATTACGGAATGATTACCGAGCCACTACAAGAAAAACTAAAACGTAGCGTTATCCTTACCGAGGCAGTACACAGTGATCATTGCCCAATTTTGGTTGAAATAGAAAGCCAAGGATAGTTTTTCAGCGTGCTCTATCTTCAGTTATTTAAAGAAAAAGGGAAAACGCGAGAAATTAATAGTATAAATGTTAAGAAATAAATTAAGATGTACTGCTAAGCTAAAAACAAAATATTAAATAATAATTGCACCAATCTACCTTTAATACATATTAAAATCTAAATCTAATGAAACCTATGTTAAAAAAATGTTCCTTAATACTGCTGGTAACTTTATTATCAACATCCTGCGTGTCCAAAAAAATATATACAGACCTAGAGGATAAGTACGCCGATCTAAAAAAGGAAAACAGACGACTATCTGATGATAATTCTAGGATAAAGACCGAGCTAACCCAAACAAAAAACGAACTGGCTAAGCTTCAAATGGAGTATGATAAAACCTACTCCCAGCGTAATATGCTACAAGGTGAATACGACGCTATAAAGGCGAATCTTGCAAATTTAAAAAACTCCTACGACGCTTTAGAGAAAAACAGCTCGGCTGCCATTGCCGAAAATTCAAAAAAGAACAGGGAACTCTTAGCTCAATTGGAAGCAAAAGAAGATGCGCTTGCCGCAGAAAACGCAAGACTTGAAAAGCTTAATCAGCAATTGGAATCACGTTCTCAGCGCGTGGCTGAGCTTGAGAGCGTAATTGCCTCAAAGGATGCTGAAATGACCAAACTTAAAAATGCGGTGTCCAAGGCTCTCACCAATTTTGAGGGCAATGGCCTAACCGTAGAACAGCGAAACGGTAAGGTTTACGTTTCTATGGAAAATAAATTACTTTTTGAAAGTGGGAGTTGGGCCGTAGGTAGCCAAGGCAAACAAGCCGTAGAGCAGTTAGGAGAGGTGCTCGCCGAGAACCCAGAAATTGCTATTTTAATAGAGGGTCATACTGATAATGTTCCTTATAAAGGTAATGCACACCTAAGTGGCAATTGGGACTTATCTACCAAACGAGCCACGGCAATTGTTAACATTCTTCGAGAAAATCCAGAGATAAATCCAGAGAATTTAACTGCCGCAGGTCGCGGTGAGCACGCTCCAATAGCATCCAACGAAACTTCAGAGGGAAAAGCTAAGAATAGAAGAATTGAAGTTATCTTAACACCTAAGCTCGATGAAATTTCCAAGTTGCTGAACGATATGTAATTTGTCATTCAGAGCGAGGGGAAGATTCCCATAGACAATCGAAGTTTTTTTAAAATTTATTCTTTTCCCTAACTGATTTTTTCCCATTTGGGAAATCGAAGATGCAATGAAGACTACTTGAAAAATGATTTTATTAATTAAATGGTAGAAAGACAAACGGGAGAAGGCGGCAAGTGCAGCTTGGCGGAGGTTGACGTAAGGTTTGAAATATAAAACCAGATTAAAATTAGACTCTTCAGGTTTCTAAAACCTAAAAGGACTTGTTATCTTTATGCTTTAAAATTAACTAAAAGGTTCCCTCTTACGTGGGAAGTGATATGAAATACACCACACTACCAAAAACGGATATTAAAGTCAGTAAAATTTGCTTAGGCACTATGACCTGGGGAAATCAAAACACCCAAGACGAGGGTTTTGCCCAAATGGACATGGCCTTGGACAAGGGGGTTAATTTTTTTGATACTGCCGAACTTTATCCGGTTCCCGCAGAGGCGAAGACCTATGCGGAAACAGAACGAATTATCGGTAATTGGTTTAAAAAGAGCGGAAACAGGGATAAAGTTGTTTTAGCCACAAAAATTGCTGGCCCGGGAGACTATACCGCACACATAAGAACCAATGGATTTAGCAAGGAGGCATTAAATAATGCTGTTGAACAGAGTCTAAAGCGGCTCAAAACAGATTATATAGATTTATACCAACTACATTGGCCAGAGCGGGACACCAACACATTTGGGCAGAGGGATTACGTTCATAATCCAAATGATTCTTGGGAAGATAATTTTCAGGAGGTGTTGGAAAACTTAGACCAATTGGTAAAATCGGGAAAAATACGGCAGGTTGGCCTTTCCAACGAAAAAGCTTGGGGGACGATGCGTTATTTGGAAGAATCCAAAATTCACGATTTACCAAGAATGATTACTATTCAAAATGCATATTCGCTTTTAAATAGAAGTTTTGAAGGTGACTTGGCTGAAGTCTCACATCGAGAGGACATTGGTCTCTTGGCGTATTCACCAATGGCTTTTGGCGTGCTTTCCGGAAAGTATATCAAAGGAAATGCAGCAGATAATGCAAGGCTTAAATTATTTCCACGATTTTCCCGATACAGTAACGATGATTGCACCGAAGCCACCAGACGTTACCTAAAAATCGCAGAAGACCATGACCTGACCTTGGCGCAAATGGCACTGGCTTTCGTGACCGACCGCCCGTTTATGACCGGTAATATCATTGGTGCTACATCTTTAGAGCAATTGGAGGAGAACATTGATAGTGTAAATATTTCGCTTTCTGATGATATATTAAAGAAAATTGATGAGGTGCACGCTAGTATCCCAAATCCAGCAACTTGATAAATGCTTTATATAATATGGAGCAACAAAAAACCCCAATCTTTACAGAAAGGGGCTTTTTTAGATATTATTTGATTTCCTTACCATTTTTATCAAAAAAATGATATTCAAGATATGTGTAAGCATCCCGGGGTAAAACCTTCACCCATTTTTTATGATCCATAAACCACTTAGATCGTACTGATGGAAACCCTTTGGTTATAAAGGCCGCTATAAAAGGATGTGCGTTTAATGTAATCTTTTTATAGTCTTTTTTCAATAATCGTTCGAGGTCTTGGGTAATTTTTTGAATAACCTTGATTGGTGCTTCAATTTCACTACCCTCAACGCCGTTTGGATTTTCCTCTTTCGTTTTGATGTTGCGCTCAGGCCTAACACGCTGTCTGGTAATTTGTACCAAACCAAACTTACTTGGTGGTAAGATTTTGTGCTTTGCCTTGTCATCAGCCATCTCATTTCTAAGATGGTTGTACAATTTTTTTCGATTCTCTGCAGAGCGCATGTCAATAAAATCTACCACAATAATACCACCCATATCACGTAAACGCAATTGTCTGGCAATTTCTGAAGCAGAAATCATATTGACTTCCAATGCAGTATCCTCTTGATTTTTTTGTTTGTTTGATCGGTTTCCACTATTCACGTCTACAACGTGCATAGCTTCGGTATGTTCAATCACTAAATAAGCGCCTTTTGCCATTGAGACAGTTCGACCAAAAGAGGTCTTGATTTGACGCTCTATGCCGTGCTTTTCGTAAAGCGGCACACCATTTTTGTAATGTTTTACAATGGACTCCTTATCTGGAGCAATTTCTAGAACATAATCCTTAATCTGGGTATAAAGGGCCTCATCGTCAACAGTTATAGCCGAGAAGGAATCGTCAAAAATATCCCGTAAAATCGAGGATGCTTTGTTCATTTCACTCAGTACTTTACTGGGATGATGCGCTTTATTAAGTTTTTTACACATTGCTGTCCATCTATTCAGCAAATTCTGTAAATCGTTGTCGAGTTCTGCAACTTTCTTGTCCTCGGCAACCGTACGGATTATAACTCCAAAACCTTTAGGGGTTATACTCTTGACCAACCGTTTGAGACGGTCTTTTTCTTCCTTGGTTTCAATCTTCTGTGAAATTGAAATACGGTCAGAAAATGGTACAAGAACAATGTAACGCCCAGCAATGGACAGCTCGCTGCTAATGCGAGGCCCTTTGGTTGAAATAGGTTCTTTTACAATCTGTACAAGTAGAGATTGATTAGATTTTAAAACATTGGCAATGCCTCCGTTTTTATCAATATCTTTCTCAAACTGAAAATTTTTCAGTAAAAAATCGGTATGCTTACCTGTGCTTACACGCTTAACGAATTTTAAAAGGGAAGGGAGCTTAGGCCCTAAATCGTGGTAGTGCAAAAAAGCATCCTTCTCATAGCCTACATTTACAAATGCGGCGTTGAGACCTGGGATGGTTTTGCGAACCTTGGCGATAAATACATCACCAACCGCAAAGTTGTTAGCTTCTTCCTCTTTGTGCAATTCGACAAGTCTTCCATTTTTTAGTAAGGCAAAATCAACAACATCAGAACTAGATCTAATAATCAATTCTTTTTCCATCTTGTTAATTTTAATCTGTTTTGATTCATTTCAAAACAAATGGATACTAATCTTAATTTGACACAGGATATTTAATTCTTGTTTAAAGAATTAATATTTCCAGTGAATTTATAATTGGCGATGGTAAGTCGTCGCCTGTAACAAATTCTATATCAAAGAACGTTTTTATTAAAAACTCACCTTTACCTTAATACTAAAGTAAAGATGAGTTAAAATTGAAAAAGTAGTTAAAAAACTACTTTTTAATTCTTTTTCTTGTGACGGTTAGCGCGTCTTCTCTTTTTGCGCTTGTGCGTCGCTACCTTGTGCCTTTTTCTTTTTTTACCACTTGGCATAAATAACTTTTTTTAAATTAATATTTTAGATTATTCCGAAACGGCAAAAGGACAGTTTCAGCAATTTTGTTTTAGTCAACCGCAACATTAGTCTTTACACCTTCTACAAATACTTTTGCTGGCTTAAACGCTGGAATGTTGTGTGCTGGAATTTTAATTGTTGTGTTTTTTGAAATGTTACGACCGGTTTTTTCAGCTCTTGTTTTCACTATAAAACTTCCGAAACCTCTTAAATAAACATTATCTCCTCCTTCTAAAGATGTTTTTACTTCCTCCATAAAAGTCTCAACGGTTGCTTGAACATCATTTTTTTCCATTCCCAGTCTGTCGGAAATTTTAGCTACTATATCAGCTTTAGTCATTGCTATTAATTTTAGGGTTAATCTATTATTTCTAAGGGATGCAAATATATGTATTTTAAATTCAATATTTCAAGCGTAATTAATTAAAATTTAACCTACTAAAGATTTACTTTTGTGCGAATTAGATTAAATTTATGGAATTTAAGACGATTTTAACTTATTGGTATTCAGCAAATAAACGCAGATTGCCTTGGCGGGCCACTAAAAACCCATACCATATCTGGCTTTCTGAAATCATTATGCAGCAAACCCAAATTAAGCAAGGGTTACCATATTATGAAGCTTTTATTAAGCAGTTTCCCACAGTACATGATTTGGCAAATGCAAGTGAGGAGCGCGTACTTAAGCTATGGCAGGGTCTTGGCTATTACTCGCGCGCCAGAAATTTACATAGTTCCGCAAAATACATAGCCAATGTGCTAAAGGGCGTTTTTCCCAATTCCTATTCTGAAATTATAAAACTCAAGGGTGTTGGGGATTATACGGCCAGTGCCATCGCCTCTATTTGTTTTGGCGAACCTACCGCGGTGGTTGATGGAAATGTTTATAGGGTTTTGTCCCGATATTTCGGTATTGCTACGCCCATAAATACCTCTAAAGGAGTTAAGGAATTCAAAGCTCTAGCCACCCAGCTCATTGATATCGAAAATCCGGGAGACTACAATGAAGCGCTCATGGAATTTGGTGCTACCCAGTGCAAACCCAAAAACCCATACTGTTTGGTTTGTCCATTTAACGATAGCTGTGTGGCTCTGCAAAAAGAACTTGTTAACGAGCTACCGGTAAAGCTTAATAAAACTAAGGTAAGCAAAAAGCACTTTAATTTTTTAGTCATACTGTCTGGTGATGGTAAAACCGTATTTGAAAAACGTGATAAAAAGGGAATTTGGCAGAATTTGTATCAATTTCCACTAATTGAAACCGAAACCGAACTTACCGACGGTGAATTTAGAAATCATGCGAAAGTTCGAGATTATTTTGGCACGAAGCGCTATGATTTTAGTTTATACAATAAGGACAGTATTGTTCACAAACTATCACACCAACATCTCTACACCAAGTTTTGGATAATACAAATGAAAGAGATTGCAGATAGCGGCATTAATATTTCAGACGTAAAAAACTATCCAGCACCTATTCTTATTGGTAATTTTATTGAGGAATTTGATTTCAATGGGATGACTTAAACTTTATAAAGCTCATAAATTTTTATTACATTTAAACAGGGTCATATCGAAATGACTAATTTTGTAAATCAAACGTTATAATATGTCTGGAACACTAAATAAAGTAATGCTAATTGGGCATTTGGGAGATGAAGTTAAGATGCACTATTTTGATGGTGGCAATTGCATAGGGCGTTTCCCAATTGCAACCAATGAAACCTATACCAACAAGCAAACCAATGAAAGGGTAACTAATACCGAATGGCATAATATAGTTGTACGCAATAAGGCTGCAGAGGTCTGTGAAAAATATTTGTCAAAGGGGGACAAGGTGTATATTGAAGGTCGATTGAAAACCAGAAAGTGGCAGGACGACAAAGGGCAAGATCGCTATTCTACAGAAATCCAATGCAATGAGTTTACGTTCTTGACCCCGAAGATGGATAATCAGGGTGGTAATGTAAGCCCCAATAACCAAGCGCAGCAATCATCGCCCTCTCCAACCAATTCGCAAGTTTCTGAACCCTCAGAAAATCAGGCAGATGATTTGCCTTTTTAACTTAAGTTAATTACAACAATTGGAACCTGAACCCCCGAGTTTATTATTATCAATATTACTTTCCCTTGATTTTTCGTTTTTCCTAGGGCTCGGGCTACTTTTATTCTTACTTCTATGCTCTGCCCTTATATCTGGTGCAGAGGTTGCTTTTTTCTCCTTGGTTAAATCTGATTTTGATAGCGATATAGATGAAAAGATCAAGGCTTATGATGCCATTGAGAAATTGCTTGACCGTCCCAAAAAACTACTGGCTACAATTTTAGTAGCAAACAATTTTATCAATATAGCGGTGGTGATTCTATTTGCTTATTTGGGAGAGACCATGTTTGCAGATATTGACATAGCTTGGGTGAGATTTCTCCTAGAGGTTATTGTCGTGACCTTTCTTATTTTAATGTTTGGGGAGATTATTCCTAAAATTTACGCTAGTCGAAACAGAGTTAAGTTTTCGGTTTTTATGGCCACACCACTGCGAATTTTAGATGTCTTGTTTTCACCCATTAGTTTGCCTATGCGGTCCGTAACTCTTAGTATTCACAACAAATTGGGTAAACAAAAATCCAACTTAAGCGTTGACCAGCTTTCCCAGGCGCTAGAATTGACCAATGATTCTGACGCTACCTTTGATGAACATAAAATTCTGCAAGGCATAGTCTCTTTTGGCAACACAGATACCAAGCAAGTCATGCGGCCTAGGGTAGATATGTTTGCCATAAATCAAGAGGATAAGTATAGTGATATTCTACCGGAAATTATAAGTAAGGGCTATTCCCGTATTCCCGTTTTTAAGGATAATATAGACAAGATTACTGGTGTTTTATACGTTAAGGATCTGCTGCCTTTTATAGATCGTAAGCAGTTTGATTGGACAACTTTGTTACGGGAACCATTTTTTGTGCCAGAAAATAAAAAGTTAGACGATTTAATGGTAGAGTTCCAGGAAAAGAAAGTGCATTTAGCCGTCGTTGTAAATGAATATGGCGGAACTTCTGGGCTGGTTTCCCTAGAAGATGTTATTGAGGAAATTGTGGGTGATATTAGCGATGAATTTGATGATGACGATGTAAATTTCGTGAAGATTGATGATAAAAATTACTCATTTGAAGGTAAAACCACCCTAAAACAATTTTACAAAATTACAGATCTTGAGGATGAGTCTGAATTTGAGAACCACAAGGGAGAAGCTGAAACCATAGCTGGTTTTATATTGGAAATATCTGGGTTTTTCCCAAAACGTCAAAGTAAGATAAACTTTAAAAATTATGTGTTTACTATTGAGACAATCGACAAAAAAAGGATTAAGCAGATAAAGTTTACGGTTTTGGACTGAGATTAGAAATGAGAGATGAGAAATATTAGGTGAGAGATGGGGGGGGTGAAAATAGAGGAAATTCTGAAAAAGAAAAGTAACAAATTAGGAATACAAAGGCAGAAATGAAAAATACATATTGTAATCAGGTATTTTGAGAATGGAAGATTAAAGCATTCTATTTTATAAGTTTAAGATAGATTGAATAAATTAAATTAGACCACCTGCCAAAACCAAAGATTTAAAAACATGAAAACAGTTAAAATAATCCTTTTAGGTTTTATTTGTTCTACAATTTCCGCTTGTGGAAGTGACCCCTTACCAAAACCAAAGGCCATGCTTAGATTAGAATATCCTGAACCAAAATACAAACGTGTTGACCTGCCATTACCTTTTACTTTTGATAAGAATGTTCTTGCAGAGCGTATTACCGAAATTAAACTAGACGGCATCAACAATGCGTCTGGGGTCAACATTAGTTATCCTAATATGAAGGGCACTATTTATTTAACCTATAAAGAGGTTAGTGACGATAATCTTACTAAGCTTTTGACCGATGCTCAAAACCTGACTCAAAAACACACGATTAAAGCAGATGAAATTGAAGGGGATTTATATGAAAACCCAGAAACAAATGTGTTTGGTATGTTTTATGAAGTTGGGGGTAACGCCGCGTCACAATCCCAATTTTACGTTACCGATAGTCTTAACCATTTTTTAAGTGGCTCCCTTTATTTTTACGCAAAGCCTAATTATGATTCTATCTATCCCGCTGCAGTTTATTTAAAAAATGATATTAAGCGTTTGATGGAAAGTGTTGAGTGGAAGAAGTAAAAATATTGGTTTGTCTAAAAACAAAAAAGCCTATCGAAATTTCGATAGGCTTTTTTATAATTAAATCTGTCTTAAAACCATTTAGAATGTATATCTCACTCCAAATTGCATTTGCCACCTAGCAGATTGAAGACCTGCATCGTCAATTTCATTGATGGTTTCTCCAACTCTTGTATTAAAAGTGTACTCTGGAGTAGTACCATCAGATGCAAAACCTTCAAAATTAAGCAGTGAGGCTGTACCAAACCCTCCAGTAAAATAGCGCTGTCCCCATTCATTATTTAAGAAATTTGTAAAATTAAAGATATCAGCGGTAAATGCTAAGCGATGTTTTTTATCGTTGATATTTAACGCGAATTCTTGCTCAAATTTCAAATCAACAATATGGCTCATTTTACTTCTTGCACCGTTACGCTCTGCAAATTGACCTCTTCTTTCACTTAAGTAATCATCAGAAGCTATGTAGGCATCCAATAATTCCCATTGTTGCTCAGCAGTCAAATCATCGGTATCCACAAGATTTGATTGTGCAAAAGTAGCTGGAATAAACGGTAATGCTTGAAAACCTTCACCAGTATCATCAATTAAGTCTTCTGAACCTCTTCCTCCAACAACGTAAGTAAATGGCGTTCCATCGGCACCCTCATATAACAACCCAATTCTAGTTTTAATATTATCATTCCATTTAAAATCGATAACCCCATTTGCCAAAATTCTATGCCCTTGGTCAAAATCTGATCTTGAGACATCTAATCTGTTTACGCCATTTACGCTTTCGTTAAAGGCCCAGTTGGATATGATCTGGGATGATGTTGCATCAAATAGCACATCAGATTCTCCGTAAGAGTAAGTAAGTTGAAAACTACCATCAATAAATGAACCGCTAAATCTTTTTGAAGCTGAAAAGTTTGCATTCCATCCACTTCCTGCTGAAGTATTTGATATTAAGAAAATACCTTCGTAGGTGTCGTCAATTAAATTACCCTGACTAAATCCATAGTTTGGTCTTGAGCCTGTACCAGTTGTATTAAAAATAGGATTGCCCAAATTTAGATTTTCAAAATTCACAGCATTGATGGTCTCGCTAAAAATCACCTCTCCCGAAAGTGTAATACCCCATCCAATTCTTTGATCAACCGCTAAGCTGTATTTAAATACTTGAGGCAATTTTATGTCTTCTGCCAATAAGTCAACATTACCTTGAAACTCTGCCTCTGGTCTAAACTGAGAATTCACGTCAGGATTAAATTCAGGAACCAAGTTTGGAGCATCAGAACCCTGTCTAGGTCTAAATGTTCTAAAGGCGCCAACTGTAGTTCCAGTATTGTTGAAAGTTCCACCAGGCCAAACCAACGGAATTCTAGAAGTAAAGACTCCTAAACCACCACGTATTTGGGTAGTATTATCACCAGTAAGGTCCCAGTTAAAACCAAGTCGCGGTGAAACGTGAATAGAATTATCGGGAGCGTTACCAACCCTAGCGCCTTGTAAATCCTTACCAGCCGCTTCTAACAATGCCACGGTTCTGCCATTAAAATCTGCATTTTCGCGTCCATCTGACCAGAAAGGCACGTCAACTCGAAGACCCATCGTCAATTTAAAGTCATCTGAAAACTGTACTTCATCCTGTGCGTAAAGACCCATTTGAAATACGTCAAACTCTGCAATGCCTTGAGAGTTGTCTCCCACTCCGCCTAGTAGTGAATAGCCTATTCTATATTCATTAGCATCATCGGCTAAAAAGTCGTCGATACTATTGTAGGTGTATTCTCCAAAATTTCTACCAAAAAACGTATTGGCAACATCGGTATATTCATTATGAGTTCCTAAAGTAATGGTATGAGCACCAGAATAAATTTCAAAATTGTTGGTTAAGGTAAACGTATCAGTATCTAATTTGTTTGCCGTAGAAAACGGATCTGATCCTGCAAAAATTCTACCATCTCCGTCTCTAATTTCAATTCTTGGGAAAGGGCTACCAACAATGTTTCTATCATCACGAACAGTCGTATAACCGAGAATTAAATTATTTGCTACATTATCTCCACTATAACTCCATTCAAATGTAGTTGTATTAGTAATAGATTCAAAATTTTGACCATTATTGGTAAAATTGATCGTACCCGTAGAAGACCGACCAACTTGGTTATTCAATGCATTAACGTAGTTGTTTCTAAGAGATAGCTTATTTTTTTGATTTACATTATAATCAAGCCTTAAAAACAATTTATCACTAGTTAAGGAATTGGTATTTACAATCCCACCGGTTTGATATCCATATTCACTAGAAAGAAAATCCCTGACTGTATTAAATCCGCCTTCAGTACCAACATAGCTTCCCTCATCAAAAGGTTGTGGCGTTTCGTCATTTTGACCCTCGTAGTTCAAAAAGAAAAATAACTTATCTTTTATAATTGGACCACCAACGCTCACACCGTAAGTCTGAGCGGTAAAATCGGCTAATTTCTCTCGGTTCTCGATGTCATCGCCTGGTGTTTTTCCAGAAAGGTCTTGATTTCTGTATAAGTAGTATGCAGTTCCACTAAACTCATTAGTTCCAGAACGAGTAATAGCATTAATTGCACCACCTGCAAAACCACCAATGGTGACATCGTAAGGTGCTACGCTAACTTGAAAGGATTCGATAGCGTCGATACTAATAGGATTTACCCCTGTTTGACCACCATTGGTCCCTTCTCCGGCCAGACCAAATACATCGTTATTTACCGTACCGTCAACATAAAAAGAATTAAATCTATTATTTTGACCACCGATAGAAATCTCATTATCATCCCTAATCTGTACTTGGGGTGTCAATCTTACAAAATCTGCAATACCCCGCGAGACGTTAGGTAAGCCTTGTACTTGTCTGTTCGTTACTTTTGTACTTGCCCCTGTTTTATTGGAGTCAAATATATTATTTGTAGTAGCTTGAATAACCACCTCGTCAAGAGCCTCTGAGGATTCTTCTAATTGTCTGCTGATCCTAAGCGACTCGCCCAATTGTAAATTAACATCATTTACGACATACTCTTCGTACCCAACGTAAGAAATTGTAACGCTGTAGGGCCCTCCTGTTCTCATGTTTGAAATACGATAGTAACCGTCAAAATCTGTGGCTGCTCCGTATTTACTGCCAGTAGGGACGTGTACGGCCACAATATTTGCACCAGGTAGTGGCTCTCCGTTAACATCGGTTACTTGCCCACCTAAAGAAGACCGGGTAACCCCTTGCCCAAAAGACATTGCCGAACATAAAAGTATGGCAACAATACTTAAAATTTGAGTTGTTTTTTTCATTATTGAAATGGTTTAATTTGGCGCAAAAGTAAAACCGTTTCTCAGAGTCTATATTAAGTTAATGTTAACAATTCGTAAAGTATTTAAAAATGTGAATTTGTAGTCGTTATGGATAAATATTTACGATTTTATCTATAAATTAAGATAATTAATATAGATTCTTAAAATGCTCAATGAGCTTTGTAGTTGAAGCATCATGAAATTGTCTCTCTTTATCATCACTCAATTCCTTTAAAACGGTATTAGCTAACTGCTTCCCCAATTCCACGCCAAACTGGTCGTAGCTAAAGATATTCCAAACCACACCTTGAACGAAAATTTTATGCTCGTAAAGGGCAATTAACTTTCCGAGGCTTTCGGGGGTTAGCTTTTCGATGAGTATGGTGGTTGTTGGCCTGTTGCCCTCAAATATTTTAAATGGTGTGAGCTTTTTAAGTATTTCATCCTCTTCGGCAGATAAGTCTTTAGTCCCTTGCACTTTATACTCATTCTCAACAACTTCTCTCGTTTTTCCATTCATTAAGGCTTCGGTCTGGGCGATAAAATTGGACATTAATTTATCCTGATGGTCTTGATTGCCGTGAAGCGACTTTGCAAAACCAATAAATTCCGCAGGGATTAATTTGGTGCCCTGATGTATCAATTGGAAAAATGCGTGTTGCGAATTTGTACCGGGTTCTCCCCAAATAATCGTGCCCGTTTGGTAATCAACTTTATCACCGTTTCTATCAACACCTTTACCGTTACTTTCCATAATGCCCTGTTGAAGATAGGTTGTGAACTGGTTGAGGTACTGAGAATAGGGAATCACCGCTTCACTTTCAGATTTAAAAAAGTTGTTATACCAAACACTGAGCATCGCCGTAATCACGGGGATGTTCTTGTCAAAATCCTCATTTTTGAAATGCTCGTCCATTTTATGGGCTCCTGTTAGCAGCGTATCAAAATTTTCAAACCCTACTGAAAGACAGATAGAAAGCCCAACCGCGCTCCACAATGAAAACCGACCGCCAACCCAATTTTTCATTGGGAAAATATTGGTTTCGTCAATACCAAAAGTCTTAACTTTTTCAACATTGGTGGAAACCGCAACAAAATGCTTGGATATTGCAGCCTCATCAGCCGACTGTAAAAACCAATCCCTAATTGTATTAGCGTTTGAAAGCGTTTCCTGAGTGGTAAATGTCTTTGAGACGATTACGAAAAGCGTCGTTTCAGGGTTGAGTTTTTTAATAATTTCGTTGACGTGGTCACCATCAACATTACTAACAAAATGGGTGTTGAGGTGATTTTTGTAAAAGGTAAGGGCTTCCACCACCATAGACGGGCCCAAATCAGAGCCACCGATACCTATATTCACAACATCTGTCATGGCCTTATCGGTATAGCCTTTGAAGTCGCCGTTAATGACTTTTTCTGAAAAGGCTTTCATCTTATCCTTAATCTCGTAAATTTCAGGCATTACGTTTTTTCCATCAACGTGGATTTCGCCATATTTAGGGTTTCGTAGTGCTGTGTGAAGTACTGCTCTGCCTTCGGTAACGTTAATAATATCCCCGTTGAAGTAATCATTTATGGCATCTTTCAGCTTTACTTCCTCAGCCAGTTCCAACAATAGCGTTATGGTTTTGGAATTGATACGATTTTTTGAATAATCAAGGTAAAAATCGTCCCATTCGAGGGTCATTGCATCTACTCGCCCCTTCTGTTCCTTGAACAGATCAACGATGTGCTTGTCCTTTATATCTTCAAAATGGGCTTGAAGCTTTTTCCAAGATTCAGTTTTGGTAGGATTTATGGTTGGTAGTGGCATTATTGTATATTTGAGGTTAGTGTTCTTGCGCTGGTCTTAGAAGCATTTTCTTCAGCGTAGGTTTCAAATTGAATGCTATCTAATTGTGATTTCAATGGTTTGATAAATTCAAGATAACCGGCTTTTAGGGAGTCTGGAATGGACTCCGCGGCCGGTAGTTTTTGCCTAAACGGGTCAACTTGCTTCCCGTTTTTCCAAAAGCGGTAGCAGACGTGTGGGCCACCTGTATTTCCGGTCATGCCTACATAGCCTATAACATCACCCTGTTTTACAAATTCGCCCTTTTTGACCGCTCGCCGTGACATGTGTAGATACTGTGTGCTGTAAGTGGCGTTGTGTTTAATTTTTACGTATTTCCCATTGCCGCCGCGTCGGGTTGATTCGGTTACCGTTCCGTTTGCAGTGGCAAGGATTGGCGTCCCAATTGGTGCGGCAAAGTCGGTGCCTTTATGCGGTCTTAGTTTGTAGCCATAATAGGCGATTCTTCGATTGAGGTTATATCTTGATGAAATACGGCTAAATTTTACCGGAGCCTTTAAAAAGGTTCTGCGTAAACTTTTGGTTTTTTCATCAAAATAATCTGAAATTTGTTTTTCGCTATCCACCTCATAATTAAAGGCATAAAATGGGACGTCCTTATGCTCAAAGTATGCAGCATCTATACGTTCAATACCTGCGTAGATTGTGTCGTCAATAAAACGTTGTTTATAAATAATTTTAAATCTATCACCCTTTTGCAGTCTGAAAAAATCAATCGTCCAGGCATAGATATCGCTCAAATCATTGATTAAAACGTAAGGTAAACCTTGATTTTCCATGGTAACCGAAAGATTTTCCATGATAACGCCAGAAGCTTCACGTTCTTCAATGGTCACAGGTTTCTTATCGGTATAGGCCGAAATGGAATCCTTTAGGTTAATCACAAGGTAATCAATACTGTTTTGTTGATATACGAAGGCCTCAGGCTTGGGAAGGGAATCACTATTTTCTTTGTCGAATAATAATAGATAAGGCTGGCCAGCCCTTAATTTTCTAATATCAAATGTGTCTTTAGTTTTCTCGACGATGGTATAGATTTCAGAGTAATCGACATTATTCCGGCCAAGGATTTCACCAAAGCTTTCGCCTCGTTGTATTGTATCGTACTTAAATTCGAAATCATCAAGCGAAAAACCAAACTCTCTTGCAGGCTCAACTTCAACAATTGGCCCTGGTTTAACAACATCAACGATTTTATCTTTCTTCACCTCCTTGCATGAAAAGAAAGCAAGAAAAAATGTAATTAATAATAAAGAATATTTAACAAAATTATATGTGTTACTCATAATATGTTTTGTCCCCAGTTTTCAAGTTCGTCTTCGCTCCAAAGTTCAGGAAAAAATATTCGTTTTTGATGTTTGGGATGCATATATTTTTTCCAATCGCTGCCACCAGTAGCCTCACCATCACCAGTCCCACTTTCTATGTAGTGTTTTGCGGCGTTGTAGTGAGACATGACCCAAGTAACATTAACGGTATAATCGTAATGCCGCATGGCTTTTACCAAATCTGCGTTTTTTTGGTCGTTTTCGGGCAGTTCCTTAAATCGTGTCCAAAGATTTTTGCTATTATAGGTCTGCATGAAACGGATAAAATCACCCTTATATCGCTTTTCAAAGTTTACGAGCAAGGTTGATTTTTTACCTGTTTTATAATCCTTACCGGCCGCTTGCCAGTATAGATGCTCAAACGCATGTTCAAAGGGCGTATTGCGGTCTATGGTTTTTCTAAAACGGTAATCAATTAGGTTTATAAGTTCGGTTGAAGCAAATTCAATCATTCTATACTGCGCACTTTGAAAGCCACTTGCGGGGGTGAGCGTATAACGAAATTTCATATATTGCTCAATTTCCATACCCTCACGCATTATATTAAATGAAGTTGTGAGCATATCAAAATACCGGCTAATGCGCATTATTTTACTTTCAAAAAACGTAACGTCCAGTTTTTCCTGTTGGGCTACTTGGTCAATTTCCCAAAGAATCATTTTAAAGATAAGCTCATTGATTTGATGGTAGGCTATAAATACCATTTCATCGGGCAGTGTGGTTCTTTGGATTTGCAAGCCAAGCAGTGCGTCGGTTTGTATATAGTCCCAATAGGTAATGGGCTTGCTGTAGAGCAAACCGTAAAGATGATCATCTGTATCTTGATCAATATCTAAAAATTTTTTCTGAAGTTGTTTGACTATATCATCAAACTTATGTAAGTCATGCATTTAAGAAAATTCAATTTTTTACTGCAAAAAGTGTTTAAAACTTTTTTGTTTTTTTAACCAAAGATCTTAAGGTCGATAATCTCAGAAAGCTTAATCAAACTCTATCTGAAATGAGTGTTTTAAACCTTTAAAAGCTTCTAAGTTTGCCTGAAGAGAACCCACTGCCAAATCGGCTTTAATTTTCAGGGGAATCTTGTTTTCGTCGGCGCTTACCCAAAGCGTTAAACTTTCCTCTTCCTTAAATACGCGTCCCGCCATAACGTAGGGACGAAATTTAAGGGTTTTGACCCATCCAAATTCGGTATCAATGGTCTCGCGCCCTAAAAATTTCAGCTTAAAATTATAATTCTCCTTATCAAAGAACATATTTAGCTCTACAACATCGTTAAGCTTAATACTTTCGGTGTCATAGTTATTTCTAAGATAGTAAAATGCCGAAACCATGTCTTGCACGTTTTCTTCAATGGCAACCTTGGTTTTGGTTTTATGTTTTTTATTGTTTACCAGGGCTTCCTTTTTGTCGTGGTCAAAATGAATCTCGATATCCTTGGTATGACCGCCTTCATCAATATCCCTTATAAACTTATAGGGTTTCCCAGTGTTTTGATCAATGAAACTTTCGTAGCGATCCTTTACTTTGAAAAACCATTTTATAGCCCCAGTGGTCCAGCCTTTTCCTACAATGTGATAAACAGCCCTACCTTTCATATCGGTTTCCTTTACTTCTAAGGTCGCTTCACCTGCCTTTAAGAAATTACTGTAGCTCATTTCAAATTTAAACCACTCACCATCTTGAAATGCAGATTTCTCCTGAGCATAAAACTGACAGGATATCAAAAGGCAGATTATGGGAATAATTTTCTTCATCATAGTAATTATTGAAAACGTAACTTGTACAATTACATTTTATTGTTCTACAGAAGATTTACAATTACTATTCCAAAATTAGAAATTTTAATGATAAGGCTTTCAACTAGGATGTTATAGTTGTGTTACAATTATAAAGTACCTCGCTTTTCCTGCTCCCTTTCAATCGATTCAAAAAGTGCCTTGAAGTTACCGGCACCAAAACCTTTCGCGCCCATGCGTTGAATGATTTCGAAGAATAAGGTTGGCCGATCTTCAACGGGTTTGGTGAATATTTGTAGTAAGTAGCCTTCCTCATCGGCATCGATCATGATTCCCAAACTTCTTAATTTTTCTATGTCCTCCCGCAACTCGTGACTAAACTCTTCAAGTCTGCCGGGAACCGCTCGGTAGTATTCTTCAGGAGGGGTGGATAAAAATTCAACACCCCTTGATTTCAACTTTGAAACCGTTGAAATAATATCATCGGTTGCAACCGCGATATGCTGTACCCCAGGCCCTTCATAGAAATCTAAATATTCTTCAATCTGGGATTTCTTTTTCCCTTCGGCAGGTTCATTTATAGGAAATTTTATGCGACCGTTACCATTACTCATAACCTTACTCATCAATGCGGAATATTCGGTATGTATCTGCTTATCGTCAAACGATAGAAAATTGACAAAACCCATCACATCCTCATACCATTTGACCCATTGATTCATTTCGCCCCAACCCACATTACCTACCATATGGTCGATATATTTTAAGCCCACGTGTTCTGGATTGTAATCTGACTCCCATTCCCTAAAGCCAGGTAAAAATTTACCCTGATAGTTTTTTCGCTCTATGAACATGTGAATGGTTTCTCCGTAGGTATAAATCCCAGCACGAACCACTTCGCCGTGTTCATCTTTTTCAACGGTTGGCTCCATATACGGTTTGGCGCCGCGTTTGGTGGTTTCCTCAAATGATTTTGTGGCATCATCCACCCACAGGGCAACAACCTTTACACCATCGCCGTGTTTTACAATGTGCTCATTTATTGGCGACTTACTGCTTAAAGGGGTTGTTAATACCAATCTAATTTTATCCTGCTTTAAAACGTAGCTAACCGAATCTTTTGCTCCGGTCTCCAATCCGCGGTAAGCGAAAGATTGAAATCCAAATGCTGTTTTGTAGAAATGAGCCGCTTGCTTGGCATTACCCACGTAAAATTCGACATAATCTGTACCTAAAAGCGGTAGAAAATCCTGCGCTTCCTCAAATATTTTTTTTAATCCGTAATTAACTGTTTTTGGTTCTTCCATAATAAAGTGGCCCTCCTATCCTCCCCAAAGGGAGATTTCACTCGGATAGGCAAATTTTTTAAAATTCTTATTTTTTTTTCATCAAATATCAAATGCGTTTTTTTGCGTACTCAATCCTCTCCATCAGGGGGAGCCAGAGGCGGCTTGTACCAGCTTTTGAAATAATCCTCATCTGCAATTTTCATAGCCTCTTCCGTTAGTTGAAGCGGTTTAAAAGTATCTACCATGACCGCAAGCTCTTCGGTTTTGGTTTTTCCAATACTCCTTTCGGTCGCTCCAGGGTGTGGACCATGGGGAATTCCCGCAGGATGCAATGAAATATGCCCAGCCTCAACGTCATTTCTACTCATAAAATCACCATCAACGTAATATAAAACCTCATCGCTGTCGATGTTGCTATGGTTGTAAGGTGCAGGGATACTATCTGGATGATAATCATACAAACGTGGCACAAAACTACAAACAACAAAAGCATCGGTCTCAAAGGTTTGATGTACCGGAGGTGGTTGATGAATTCTACCAGTTATAGGCTCAAAATCGTGGATGGAAAAGGCGTAAGGGTAATTATAGCCATCGTAACCCACCACATCAAAGGGGTGTGAAGCATAAACCATATCAAACATATCACCTTGCTTTTTGATTTTCATCAAAAACTCACCAAATTCATTATTCGTTTCGAGCTCATAGGGCCTTCGGATATCGCGTTCGCAAAACGGCGAATGCTCCAGTAATTGACCAAACCAGTTGCGGTAGCGTTTGGGAGTGTAAATAGGACGTTTGGATTCTACTATAAAGAGCCGATTGTTTTCTGTATCAAAATCGATTTTATAAATAACCCCTCTTGGAATCAACAAGTAATCGCCGTATTGAAAATCGATATTACCTAAATGTGTCCTTAATTTGCCCGAGCCTTTATGGATGAAAATTAATTCATCGGCATCAGAATTCTTGTAAAAATAATCGATGATGGATTGTTTTGGCGCCGCTAAGGTGATGGTGCAATCGCTATTTGTTAAAATAGCCTTTCGGCTTTCAAGGAAATCGTTTTCTGGTTTTACTTGAAACCCTTTAAATTTATGTGATTGAATGTGATTTGCTTTGGCTATTTTAGGCTCAACCGAGTATTGATTTTTAATCTCCTTGACTTGGGTAGGGCGCTGTTCGTGGTAACTATTAGTGCTCATGCCATCAAATCCAATAGTACCAAACAGTTGCTCGTAGTATAGACTGTCATCTTCCTTACGGAATTGGGTGTGGCGTTTTGGTGGTATCTTTCCTAATGTATGGTAAAAAGGCATAATGTCTAGTTTCGGGTTTGATTTTTAAGGTTCTTGGCTTTCATCTCCGCTTTGCTTCGGTGCGCAAGATTTGGCTCTTGGATATTAAATATTTAAAGATACAAAGAAACAGAGTTTTGCAAAAGTAAATCCAAATTGGCGTAGCCTAAAACCAAAACCCCAAAGCAAAATACCAAACACTCTCGTCTTGTTCTGGGCTAAAACTGTATTTAGCTTGGATTGGGCCCAAGAAGGTCTCAATGCCATAGCCTACGGCGTAACCACGGTAATCAGGAAGGGTAAACCATTCGCCGGTTTCAAAGATATTGTTTTCGATATTTGCCCAATTGGCTTCGAAAGTGAGGTGGTTTTTTTTAAATATCTCGTAATCCAGAGCGCCGTAGGCTTTAACGTAGCTATCTCCGGTAAGCGAGATAAAATCATAACCCAAAAACGGTATAAAATTGTTGATAAAGTCGTTTCCGTAGCCGCCAAGAGCAAAACCGAGGGCTTCGGTACCAAGACCACCAACAGAAAAGCCTCCTGAGGTCATTAAGTTTATCGAGAATTTATCAGAAAGCTTAAACGCATAACCCATTTCTGCACTTGCGATGGAAAACTCAGAAAAGTCCTCATTAAAATCTGAAGCTAGTAGATAGGTGTGAAAATTTCCGTTAAAGTAAATGCCGCTTGAAGGATAGTATTTATTATCGTAAGTATCCAATTTCAAATTGCCAAATACACTAAAGTAATCGGTATTTTCAAAGGTAAATTGATTGGTTTCATCATCTAGTGTTATGGTTTCAGACTTTATGTTTAACCTTTTGTGCTCTGCACCTATACTGAGGGCAAAGTCTTTTCTAAACAAGGTCTGTAAGTAAAACTGATTGGTCTGGTCTCTTAAATCCACATCCAATTGGTTAATACCGAACCGCTGTAATTGGGCTTCAGTAAGCAACAAATCGGCGTTGATGTTTTTTTCAAACTGGTTGTAACGGGACTTAATGCCTACGCTCCAATTAAAACCCTTATCAATTAGGTATTCAAAATTGTACCTCACGTTGTCTCCCAAAATCAAATCTATTGAGGCGTAGTCGTTATCGAATAATAGACGTTTTTTTGTGAAATTAGCCAACGCGGCACTTTTATAAACATCATCGTAGTGCAGCCCTAATTTAAAAAAGGTAGTATTTTGACTTTCTACTAACTTACATCTTAAAATATAGCCTTTATCAGCTTGGTTTTTTTCAAAAGTATATCGAAAGCTATCAAAATTATCGGTTGCGATTATATTCTCAACGCCTTTCATAAAGTCATCGTAGCTTATCGTTTCACCTTGCTTAAGTTTCAGCTTACCTAAAAGGTAGGACCTGGTGTAGCGTTCATTGCCCGAAAAATCTATAGTTGAGATGTGAAGGCTATCCTTTGATCTTAAGTCAACGCCCTGAATGGGCAATGTTTTCTTTTCATTTGGTAGGTTTTTAAGTTGTTCTATCCTTTCTAGGGTTGCTATTTTACCGTTTTTAATAATTTTTGAACCCTGGCTAAAATCAAAAACGGTAAAATCGTCTATATCTGGCTTGATGTAGATATCTGTTTTCTTTGATTTTTCAAGCATATCGTTAATAGTCCTGAAATTATTAATCTGCAATAGAACATCTACCGCAGAGACCATATCATCCCTAGAAGCCAACCCATCCTGAACATCAACCCCAATGATGAGGTCAACTCCTTTAGACCTTAACTCATCAATAGGATAGTTGTTGACGACGCCACCATCTATTAAAAGCTCCCCATCAATATTCACCGGTTGAAACAAGGATGGAAATGCGCTACTGGCGGTGACGCTTAAAGCTAAATTACCGGTTTCTAAAATGGCCGCTTTACCCGTTTCGACGTTAGTTGCCAAGCAAAAAAATGGAATAGGTAATTTCTCAAAATTGTCGATATCACTTACGTGCAAGGTTAATTTTGAGAGAAGCCCAAAAACGTTTTGCCCTCTAGAAAGTGCAGAAGGAAGATTGAGTTGAAACTGCTCAAAGGGAAGGATTACCGCATACTTTTCAGTATTTGCTCGTTCGTAGAGAGTTTTTGAAGCTCTCGGTAAAATATCGTTAATCACATTATCAAAATCTAGCGTTTTAAAGATAGAGTCCAATTGCTTACCAGAATAACCAGAAGCATATAGCGAGCCTACAATAGCACCCATACTGGTACCCGCGATATAATCAATCTTAATACCGAGGCTATCAATAACCTTTAATGCGCCAATATGGGCAAATCCCTTAGCTCCTCCTCCGCTTAGTACTAATCCTATCTTCCTATTATTCTTTTGAGAAAAGTCTTGACCTTGGGTAGAAACCCAAAATAACAGCGCCAGTATGACTAAGACTTTCTTCATTTTTTAGTGTAAAACTCCTTTATTTTTTTTGCCCTAGAAAGTCCTACAACCGCTTCCAATTCTTTTTCCTCTGCAGCTTTAATGCGCTTTAGCGATTTGAATTTTTTCATTAGTGAAATTACGGTTTGCTCACCAATGCCCGGTATGCTTTCCAATTCGGTAGTTAGAGCACCTTTGCTCCTGCGGTTACGGTGGTGTTCAATACCAAAACGGTGTGCCTCGTTTCTCAAATGCTGAATCACCTTTAAGGTTTCACTCTTTTTGTCCAAGTACAGGGGTATGGGATCATCAGGATAAAATAATTCCTCCAATCGCTTCGCGATACCAATGGTTACAATTTCGTTTCTAAGACCAAGTGCGTCCAAACTTTTTAATGCTGAAGATAATTGACCTTTTCCACCGTCAATAATTATCACTTGTGGCAGTGGTTCTTCTTCATCCAAGAGGCGTTTGTAGCGTCGGTAAACTACCTCTTCCATTGAGGCGAAATCATCTGGGCCGACTACCGTTTTTATGTTAAAATGGCGATAGTCTTTTTTACTGGGCTTACCATCCTTAAATACCACGCAAGCGGCTACAGGATTTGAGCCTTGAATATTGGAATTATCAAAACACTCAATGTGCCGCGGTTCTTCAGATAAGCGTAAATCTGCCTTCATCTGCGCCATGATTCTATTGGCATGACGGTCTGGATCTACAATTTTCACAGTTTTAAAGCGTTCCATACGGTAGTATTTCGCATTTCTTAGAGATAACTCCACAATACGCTTTTTATCTCCCAATTTTGGCACCGTCACCTTTATATTATCGCCCATATCAACCTCAAAAGGCACGTAAATTTCTTTGGAATTGGAATTAAAACGCTGCCGTAATTCAGTTATTGCAAGCTCTAGAAGTTCTTTATCAGTTTCATCAAGTTTCTTCTTAATTTCCAAGGTATGGGAGCGTATGATATTTCCGTAGGATAATTGTAAAAAATTCACGTAGCCATAACCCTCATCACTCATAATGCTAAATACATCCACATTACTGATTTTGGGGTTGACCACCGTACTCTTGGATTGATAGCGTTCCAGCACATCGATTTTGTCCTTGATGCGCTGTGCCTCCTCAAACTCCATGTTTTCGGCATGGGCTTTCATCTGACTCTTGAAATTTGAAAGCGAGTCCTTAAAGTTGCCCTTTATGATTTCGCGAATGGCCTTTATGTTCTCGTTGTATTCCTCCTCATCCTGAAGACCTTCGCAGGGACCCTTGCAGTTCCCCAAATGATATTCTAAACAGACCTTATATTTTCCTGCTTCAATTTTTTCTTCGGAAAGGTCATAGCGACAAGTACGTGGCAAATAAAGCCCACGGATTAAATCCAGCAAAGTGCCGACGGTTTTCATGCTGGTGTAGGGGCCGTAATATTCTGAACCATCCTTGATTACTCGCCTAGTTGGAAATATTCTGGGGAAGCGTTCATTTTTAATGCAAATCCATGGGTAGGACTTATCGTCCCGCATCATGATATTGTAGCGTGGATTGTGTTTTTTGATGAGGTTATTTTCCAAGAGCAGGGCATCGGTCTCGGTGTTGACCACGATGTGCTTAATCTCAGCAATCTTTTTAACCATGACCCTAATGCGACCACTATCGTGTTGCTTAGTAAAATAAGAGCTGACCCGTTTTTTGAGATTCTTGGCCTTACCGACATACATCAACTTACCGTTCTTATCGTAATACTGATAAACGCCAGGTTGATTGGGCAGGGTTTTAATTTGAATGTCTAGCGTAGGATTTTGCATATATGTAAAGGTAAGATTTCAAAATTTTCTCGGAATGATTATTTAGGTGAAAATCATAAGTCCTGTATTAGTTTGTAGAACCGCCGCTAGACCAACTGACATTTAAGTGTTTTAAAAATGCCAAAAACTGCCGGTAGAGCTCTACTCTTTTATTGTTAAGCTAGTTTCATCTTTAATTAATGATAAAACAACCGTAAATAAAATCTCAAATGAAATGATAACGTATTGACTATAGGATTAAAAAACGTGATTTATTTTGAAACAGGTATTCTTTCTGTTTAAAAAAGTTAAAATTAAGAACGTAAATAAGACCAACAAAAAGCCAGACGACCATCAGATTTAGAAGTAATTCTCGATATCCTGATTAGTAATTAAATCTTACGTAATTGATTATCAATTATTTAAATAAAATTTTAACAGTCAAACGTTAAAGTTTGAAAAAAAATTTCCTTTTGATTACGGTTTTTCCTTAGTCTTTAGAATTGATAGGGGTTGCGATGCTATATTTATTTTTATCAAAGTTTTGATATCTCGTATTTTTTTTTTTAGCTTTGAATTGTTGGAAATGAGTAATTTGGGTTGTGGAGAAATGGCTCAAATTATAAATTGAAAACGATATATTGCAATATGTGCAGGCGCCTGTTTTTTATTTCTCAAATTTCTCGGTTTTCAGTTTCTCAAGATTTTATTTCTCAAAAATTCAAATTTTAACCGACCTAAATCAAAATAGGTCATAAAATCTAAAAACTTATGAAAAATTTATTTCTTGCTTTAGTATTTATGCTAGTTGGATCTTTTGTTTCTGCCAACCCGAAGAATGCATTGGAAGTTAACAATAATGAAAAACGAGTTGAAATTGTTCAAAATCTAAGGGATTTTAACGGTACAATTAGTAGTCAAACTGAAGATTTATCAATTCAAGATATTATTCAAATTGAAAATGTAACTGTAGAGGATTATCCTTGTAGATGGAGAGTCTGTACATATAGAAATGGTGTTTTAGTAGGATGTACTGCTTGGACTTATGGTGAATGTTTGGATCCAGTTGTCATAAAATAGCTAATAAATTTTAGTGCTTTATTTGATTAAACTATGCCTGTGTTTGAATAATATGCAAACACAGGCATTTAAAATAACTTTATGAAAAAAATAATATACATTTTGATACTAAGCATGGTTGTCAATAAAACATACACACAAGGACTATTGATTTGTGGTGAAATAGATTACGTACAATCTACTCATTTTTCAAGGGATTTTTCAAAAGACTTCATTTTAAAGTTTAGCAACAACCATTCAATATACAAAGAAGTTAACCTAACCAAAGAAGAAGAGAAAATCAAACAGGCCGATAAAGATGAAGGCTTGCAAATAAGTATAGACGTACCAAGAAATAATTTAAATCCTGAATTTTTTTATAATGACAGGGAGAACTTTTATTTTATGGAAGTTTGGTATGATAATGAATTATTAGTAAAGGAAGTAGGACTAGCATGGCAATGGGACTTAAAAGACGAGGTTAAAAAAATTGGTAAGTTCAATTGCCAAAAAGCCTCTAGTACCTTTAGAGGCAGAGAATATACTGCCTGGTTTACCGAAGAAATTCCTGTTCCTTATGGACCATGGAAATTTCAAGGATTATCTGGCCTTATTCTTGAAATTTATGATAAAGATAGGGTGTTTCATATTGTAGCGAAAAATGTAAGAATCGATAAACAGCGAGACTGCGAAATAAAAGTTGACAGATCCAAATTTAATTCAGCAATAACAATTGAACAGTATTTAAAAAAGAAAGACGAGTTGATTAAAGAAGATTTTGCAAGACTATCCAGTAGACTTCCTAAAGGTCATGATCCTTTCGTAATCGATGAAGATTGCGATGATTGTAAAGAAGAGGTAGAAATTTTTAAAGATGAATAAACATCTGAAGGTTATACTTATATTATTTATCTTCAGTTCAAAAGTTTCTTTTTCCCAAGCGGTTATCAAAGGAATAGTAAGTGATAGTGCCAAAAGACCTATACCTTACACTAATGTTACAATTAAAAAAGACAGTATTTCCTCCATACTTGATTATTCATATTCCGACGAAAAAGGTCATTATATTTTAAATATAAAAGGTAAGGGCAATTTCAAAATTATTTTTTCAAGTTTAGGTTATAAAACTGATACGCTGGAAATTAATGTAAATAAATCAAGATCTAAAATAATTAAAGACGCCGTATTGTTCGAAAAGCCTTTTTCCTTAGATGAAATTATTATAAAGCCCGATAAGCCTATAAGGATAAAAAAAGACACGGTAGTTTTTTCTGCCCAATATTTTAAAGTGGGTAACGAAGAAACGGTTGAAGATTTATTGAAAAAAATACCTGGTATTTCGGTTGATGGCGATGGGACTATAAAAATTGGAAACCAAGAAATTGAGAAGTTGATGATAGATGGCGATGATCTTTTTGAAAGGGGTTATAAAATTTTATCTAAAAATATGCCATCATATCCAGTTGATAAAATCGAGGTCTTGAACAATTATTCAAACAATAGATTACTAAAAGGTATAGAGAAAAGCGAGAAGGTTGCATTAAATCTTAGATTAAAAGATGATTTTAAACGTATTTGGTTTGGGCACATCAATTCTGGTTATGGCCTCCTTTCAGAAAATATTTATGATACTCGAGTAAATTTGGCAAATTTTGGAAAAAAGAATAAATATTATTTTATTGGGAACTTAAATAATACTGGCTATGATGCCACTGGTGATATAGAAAGTCTAATTCGACCTTTTAGAAGTAGAGATGAACCAGCATCTATTGGAGATAATCAAAGTGCCAATTCTATTATTAGCCTATCGCCAAACCAAATTAATTTCAAGCAACGTAGAACCAACTTTAACAACGCGGAGTTGGTTTCGCTCAATGCCATATTCAATCTATCCGATAAATTAAAGATTAAGACACTTGGCTTTTTTAACTGGGACGAAATCAGCTTTTTTAGAAATAGTCTTGAAGTAGTGGATGTGAATGGTGCAAATTTTACCAATACCCAGGACTATGTACTACGCAATAAAAAAAGAATAGCCTTTGGTAAATTGGACTTCATATACAATATTTCAGACACAAAAATGTTAGAGGCTACAACAAAATATAACAACGCCGATTTTGATGATGGCTCGAATCTTATCTTCAACGACAATTCTAGTATTGAAAATCTGAAACACCAGAATACGCTTTACGATCAGAAGATAAATTACACCAATAAATTAAAAGACAAGAAAGTTCTGTTGTTGACAGGTCGATTGATAAATGAGGAAACGCCCCAGAACTATCGCATAAATCAATTCTTCTATAAAGATTTATTTACTGAAGATACCAATGCTAATAATGTGTCCCAGTTGAGCAATAATAAGATGCTTTTTGCAGGTGCAAATGCCCATTTATTGGATCGTAGGGGAAACGAAGATTTAGTTGAACTCCAAATTGGCAACGAATTTAGAGAGGATAATCTAAGCTCTACTTTTTCCCTATTAGAGGACAAAACAATAATAGAACAACCACAGGGCTACCAAAATAACACCAGCTATCAAGTCAATGACCTCTACTTTAAAAGTAAATATCGATTTAAAATAAAAAAGATTGGTATTACAGGAAAATTAGATTTCCACCAAATATTCAGCCGACTGGAAAATAATCAAATAACAACCAATCAAAATCCATTCTTCATTAACCCTAGTATTGGGTTAGATTGGGAAATTAACGACAAGAACAAAATCATCGGTTCTTACTCCTTTAATACGACAAATGCAAAAATATTAGATGTATATAGCGATTTTATATTAACAGGATTTCGCTCTTTTTCCAAGGGTACCGGAAGCTTTAACCAACTCGACGCTTCTAGTTTAATTTTTAACTATCAATTAGGCAATTGGAGCGATAGGTTTTTCGCAAACACAATTGTACTTTATAGTAAAAACCATGATTTTTTTTCTACAAACACGTTGATTGAACCTAATTTTACACAATCGGAGCAGATTCTTATCAACGATAGGGAATTTGTTAGCATCAACACAAAATTTGATTACTATTTCAAGTTTGTTTCATCCAACTTGAAACTGGATTTGGGATTCGCGAAAAGCGAATTCAGAAACATTGTAAACAATTCTAGTTTTAGAGAAGTTACAAATAGAAATTATAATTATGGCTTAGAATTACGCTCTGGTTTTAAAGGTATTTTTAATTATCATATTGGCACAAAATGGACTACCAGTGAAATTAAGACCACTATTGAAAACCGATTTACTGATAATATCAGTTTTTTAGATTTATCATTCCTGTTCAATAATAGGTTTGACGCCCAAATCCAAACTGAACGTTACTTCTTCGGGAATTTGCAACAAGATAACACCTATTATTTTTTCGATTTTAACGTGAGGTATAAATTTATTAAAAAGAAACTTACATTTAGTCTTTCAGGCAAGAACATCTTCGATATAGAGCGTTTTAGGAATTTTTCCATTAGCGACATTGGCACGTCAACAACTGAGTATAGACTTCTTCCAAGATTTGTTATCTTAAAAGCGGAGTACAGATTCTAAATATCTGTTATAAACATATTGCCAACCATCATTTTCATTAACTTGCGATTGAATAAAAACAGTTATGCCCAAGAAAACAATTGGCAGAATAGACAAAGCAGATTTTCCGACTTTGGATTTATTGGATATTGATATTAAAGTTGATACAGGTGCCTACACCTCTTCAATCCATTGTCATAGATATTACGAAGAAGATGGGGTTTTAAAATGCCTGTTTTACGATAAGGAACATAAACACTACAATCGTAAGATTATTGTATTTAAAAATTTTGATACTACCAGAGTAAAGAGCAGTAACGGTTTGGTGCAGCAGCGTTATAAAGTTAAGACCAAGATTGTTCTTTTTGGTAAGAAATACAGCATATATTTGACCTTGAGCGATAGAAATGACATGAAGTTTCCTATACTAATAGGGCGAAAATTCCTGCTAAGGAAATTTGTGGTTGACGTGAGCCTAAAACACGTATCTTATAAGTTAAAAGTAAATTCGGAGGACTCCGACCAAAACAAAAAATCAAAAAAATGAAGATAGTTATTTTATCCAGAAATCCGAATTTGTATTCAACCAAACGTTTGGTTGAAGCAGCCCAGAAAAGAAAGCACGAGGTCGAAATCATTGACCCATTAAAGTGTGAGATAATTATTGAAAAGAAAAACCCTGCCATTTTGTACAAGGGTAGGACCATAACAGAAGTTGACGCGGTCATCCCCAGGATTGGTGCTTCGGTAACCTTTTACGGTACGGCCGTTGTTAGGCAGTTTGAAATGATGAAGGTATTTTCTACCGTAGAATCCCAAGCCTTGGTGCGTTCCAGGGATAAGTTGAGAAGTCTTCAAGTGCTTTCGCGTGCAGGTTTGGGAATGCCAAAAACGGCCTTTTCAAATTACACTAAGGACGTCGCAGAAATTATTAAGTACGTAGGTGGCGCACCGTTGGTCATCAAACTTTTGGAGGGCACCCAAGGTCTTGGCGTTGTGCTTGCAGAAACGGCCAACGCTGCAGAGTCGGTTCTTGAAGCCTTTAACGGCTTACAGGCACGAGTAATCGTACAGGAATTTATAAAGGAATCCAAAGGCGCCGATTTACGGGTGTTTGTGGTGGATGGTAACGTAGTAGGCGCCATGAAACGTCAAGGAAAAGAAGGCGAGTTTAGGTCAAACCTACACCGAGGTGGAAGCGCCGATATCATTGAACTTAGTGACGATGAGGAAAATGCTGCACTTAAGGCCGCAAAATCTATGGGCTTGGGTATTTGTGGGGTGGATATGTTGCAATCAGCTCGGGGACCGTTGATTTTGGAAGTCAATTCATCACCCGGTCTGGAAGGAATTGAAACAGCAACCAAGAAGGATATAGCCAAAACGATAATTAGATACATTGAGCGAAGTGTTTGATTTAAGTAATAGGCAATAGGTGTTTGGGATTATTTAAATAGAAATGAGATATAAGATTGAAGACTCTACAGTATTTATCGCTGAAAATCCCATAGGGACGACATAGTGGTAGATATAGATGTCACGATTTTTAATTGTGAGGTAGGTACAGAATTAATATTATAGAGTCTGGGCTGAACATTAAAAATTAGAATTATTCTGAAAGTTTAGCTAAAAGCATTCTTCGTTAAGCTCTACGATTTCTTTGTAACCTTGCTTGCCGACAGGCAGGTCAGTCAAATATTGAAATTTCAAAAAAACCATGAACTGATAATGGCCAAAACAAAAACTGAAAATGAAAATGTGCTTGAAATCCTTGGAACAACTATCCAAAAGGGAGAAAGTGCAACAGTTAGTTTTAATGTTGCTAAATTACATACGCAAAACAGCATTGACGTTCCCGTAATCATTTCGCGCTCCAAAAAGCCAGGACCAACCGTTTTGATAACCGCTGGAATTCACGGGGACGAAATAAACGGCGTTGAGATAGTTAGACAGATTATCGCAAGGGACATTAACAAACCAAAAAAGGGAACGGTAATTTGTATACCAGTGATTAATGTATTTGGGTTTATCCACATGGACAGGCAATTTCCCGATGGGCGAGATTTAAACCGGGTTTTTCCTGGTATAAAGGGCGGTTCCCTGGCAAGCAGGGTGGCTTTTAAATTAGTTACCGAAATATTGACGCACGTAGACTTTATCATGGATTTCCACACCGGTGGTGCCGACAGGTTTAATGCAGCACACATTAGGATTATCAAAAATGAAACATCCCTTATTGATGCAGCTGAAATTTTCGCGGCACCATTTATACTCTATTCAAAGAACTTGAGTAAGTCCTTTAGACAGACCTGCCATAAACTTGGCATTCCAGTTTTGCTCTTTGAAGGCGGAAAATCTTTCCATATTGATAACACTACAACCAACATTGGCGTAAATGGCGTAAAACGTGTTTTGAGTCATTTGGGTATGCTTGCTACAAAATTTAAGGTTTCAAAACCTAAGCACGAGAGTATTATCATAAAAAAAAGTAAATGGGTTAGAGCTAAATATTCTGGGATGTTCAAATCGGTCGTGAAAATAGCCCAGTTCGTTGAAAAGGGGCAGACACTAGGACACATTACCGACCCCTACGGGAGTTTTAACCATGATGTCAAAGCCCCTAATTCGGGTTATTTATTTAGCGTAAATGATGCGCCAATTATCTACCAAGGCGATGCAATATTTCACATTTCAATCGGTGTAAAAAATGACCAAAAGCCAGATACGAAGCGCCTACAGGTTACTTAGAGGAGAACTTTCGGCCGAAACAGTTGAAGAACTTAGTTTGCAGATTGCCAATCAATTGCTGAAAATGCCTATTTGGCAGAAAGCGTTTTATCATATATTTTTAAGTATAATTAGTTTTAAGGAGGTCAATACCGATTATATTTTAAACATCCTTTCAGGTAAGGATAAGAATATCGTACTTTCCAAAAGTGATTTTGAAAGCGGTAAAATGACCAATTATTTATTGACTGACAGTACTGTAATAAAGAAGAACGAATACAATATTCCAGAACCAATTGACGGTATTGAAATACCAACTTCCAAAATTGAAGTTGTTTTTGTTCCTTTATTGGCATTTGATGAAAAAGGAAATCGTATTGGTTACGGCAAGGGCTTTTATGACAGATTTCTTTCAGAATGTAGTCCTGAAACCCTTAAAATCGGTTTGTCTTTTTTTAAAGCTGAAAGCGAGATTATTGGCATAGAAACCTCTGATATTGGTTTGGATTTTTGCGTAACACCAGACAAAATTTATAGATTTTAAGTGGTTTTGTTACCCTCTGAGCCTTCTTCTAACGTATTGTCCTTAACACCATCATCTGTATGCCCAAAAGCTTTTTTATTAAAGAAAATCAGTATTCCAATCCCAGAGCTAATGGCCATATCGGCAACGTTGAATACGGGTTCAAAGAACGAAACGTATTGTCCACCGATAAGGGGGATGGACTCTGGCATCACACCGCTCCAAATTGGAAAATGCAACATATCCACAACTTTTCCGTGAAACAGGGTATCGTACCCATTTTCGGGTAGAAATCTAGCCACCTGCCCGTAACTGCTCTCAAATAAAATGCCATAGAAAACAGAATCGATTATATTTCCTAGGGCACCGGAGAAAATCAGTGCAACCGCAAAAATTAAAAGTTTTGGGCTCTTAGACCAGATTAACTTAACTAACCAATAGCCAATCCCGGTGACTGCAAATATTCTAAAAATAGTTAAGGCTACTTTTGCCGTCCTGTCTGAAATAAATGAAATAAAATCGCTGAGCTTCGTGCCCCATGCCATACCTTCATTTTCTACAAATACTATTTGAAACCAATCAAAGACTATTGTTCTGTCATGCAAGGCAAAATGGGTCTTAATATAAATTTTACTAATTTGATCAATGAGCAAAATTATAATGACTAAGGCTAATGTTTTTTTTAAGGACATTTGATAAAAAATAATCGCTTTAAAATAAAGCGATTATAATAGAATAAAACTGTTTTTGTAAAATAAGGTCTCAATAGCTAAACAAATCCTTATTTCTGCATATTCTTAGCTTCAATACTTAAAGTGGCATGGGGCACCAGCTTTAGACGCTCTTTGTTGATGAGTTTACCAGTAACCCGGCACACACCGTATGATTTGTTTTCAATTCTAATTAGTGCATTCTTCAGGTCACGTATAAATTTTTCCTGTCTAATCGCCAATTGGGAGTTTCGTTCCTTGCTCATAACCGCACTGCCTTCGTCAAAGGCCTTGAAGGTTGGAGAGGTGTCGTCGGTGCCATTATCACCATCATTCATGTAGGCGCTTTTAATAAGATCTAGGTCGTGCTGGGCTTTATCGATTTTTTCTTGAATGAGCTCCTTGAATTCGTTCAAGTCCTTGTCTGAGTATCGTACTGTGCTTTCTTTTGCCATAATTTTAGATTTTTTCTATCGACAGTTTGGTGTTTACGTCATCAAATTCAATATCAATTCCATCATTGACGTTTTCTAAAATCTCCAATTTATCGGTTAATGTTTCGGTTTTAATATAATCTTTATTTGCTTTAATCGCTAACTCTAAATTATCGTTCTTTTGAAATCTAACGTGAATTTTATCGGTTAGTTCAAAGTCAGAATCCTTTCTTAAATTTTGGATCCGGTTTACCAATTCTCTAGCAATACCTTCCTTTTTAAGTGCTTCGGAAATGGTAACATCAAGGGCAACGGTTAAACTTCCAGAACTAGCGACCAGCCAACCTTCAATATCCTTAGAGCTAATTTCAACATCAGAGCGCTCCAATGTAATATTTTTTCCATTAATATTAATTGCTAAACTACCCTTTTGCTCCATATTTTTGATGTCATTTTCATCAAAATTATTAACGGCGTTAGCAACGGCTTTCATGTCCTTGCCAAATCGAGGGCCTAAAACCTTAAAATTGGGCTTAATTTGCTTTACCAAAATATCTGAAGCGTCTTCCAGAACCTCAACCGATTTCACGTTAACTTCAGACATAATTAAATCTGCTACCGCTAATATTTCGGCTTTTTGCGTTTCAGAATCCACCGGAATCATGATTCTCTGTAGCGGCTGGCGAACTTTTATTTTTTCTTTGGCACGAAGCGACAAAACCAATGAGGAAATTATCTGTGCGTTTTCCATCTTGCGTTCTAAAACCTTATCCACAAAGCTTGAATCATATTTTGGAAAATCAGCCAAATGTACACTTTCAGCAGACTCCACATTAGTAACCTTTGTTAAGTCTAGGTAAAGTCTATCCATAAAAAATGGAGCAATCGGTGCACTTAGTTTCGCAAGGTTAATCATGCAAGTAAACAATGTTTGATAAGCTGAAATTTTATCAGCTTGATAATCGCCTTTCCAAAAACGTCTTCTACTTAAGCGAACGTACCAGTTACTTAGATAATCTTGAGTGAAATCTGAAATAGCCCGTGCCGCCTTTGTTGGCTCGTAATCGGCGTAATATTCATCGACTTTTTGAATTAAGGTATGTAATTCTGAAAGTATCCATCTATCCAGTTCTGGACGTTCTTCTAAAGCTAAATCTGCTTCCTCGTACTTAAAGTTATCCAGATTAGTGTACAGCGTAAAAAATGAATAGGTATTGTAAAGCGTACCAAAAAACTTGCGTTTAACTTCCTCAACACCTTCTAGATCAAACTTAAGGTTATCCCAAGGGTTGGCGTTGCTCACCATGTACCATCGGGTGGCATCGGCACCGTAAGCACCCAAGGTTGTAAAGGGATCTACGGCATTGCCAAGACGCTTGGACATTTTCTGTCCATTTTTATCCAGAACCAATCCGTTGGAAACCACATTTTTATAAGCAATATCGTCAAAAATCATGGTTGCTATGGCATGAAGCGTATAAAACCAACCACGGGTTTGGTCAACACCTTCTGCAATGAAATCTGCCTTTCGCCACTTTTCTTCAACCAATTGCTTGTTTTCGAAAGGATAGTGCCATTGGGCATAAGGCATTGAGCCGGAATCAAACCAAACATCAATCAAATCTGCTTCGCGCTTCATAGGTTTCCCACTTTCTGAAACCAAGATGATATCATCTACAATATTCTTATGCAGATCAACCTTAGCGTAATTTTCATCTGAAAGATTACCTACTTCAAAAT